>Ga0208127_1000474_pt1 | contig 20638 bp, 9 predicted proteins | sample ETNtaG_6_FD_185751 | JGI IMG/M metagenome (GOLD analysis project Ga0208127, IMG submission 185751) | Marine microbial and viral communities from oxygen minimum zone, Eastern Pacific Ocean - ETNP201306SV45 (SPAdes) (version 2) | ecosystem: Environmental > Aquatic > Marine > Oceanic ... | reverse complement strand
GGGTGTTGTTGGTCGTGGTTTGTTGGGTGGGGTGTTGCCTGGGGTTTCGGTTGCTCGGGTTTTGAGCGCTGGTGCTGTTCCGGCCGATGCTGGTTCTGCTGTTGAGCGGGCAGGTTCTGCTGGTATTGGTGATGTTGAGCGGGCTGGTGCTGGTGTTGCTGGTGGTGGTTCGGCTGCTGGTGGCACCTGGGTTTCGTCTCGGGTAAGGCGTCGGGCTGCCGTAAATGTAAGAGACCTCCCTGTTTCTTTGGGGCCCGCTGTCCCGGTGAGCGCTGCTTCGTCGACTGGACCGAATAGGGAACCGGGCTCGTTCAGCGCTGAAGAAGCGGCGAAGATGGCTCAAGAGGGCCAAGCGATAGCTCAAATTCGACGTGTCACGTCGAACAAGGCTGAGGGCCCCACTGTGCGTAGAAAGGGCTCGGGTGGAGATGCCTTGAGTGGAATTGGGAGATTGCCTCACCAGATGGGCCCTTATGACCCTGATAACGAAAGTAGTGAAGGTCTCAGCACGACAGAGATACTTAATTTCGCTGAGTGGGTAAATCGAGTTGTTAAAGAACAACTTAGAACCGAGTTGGAACGTTTCGGCTGGGAAGGTCATAGGAGGTAAATCCGATGGTGCAGGGGTCCAAGCTTTCAAAAATTAAGGTTGTCCAGTGCGACGAGACTGGAAATGTTGCCCGTGGTGGCACGTCGGTAACTTTTCAGTTCAACCCGGAAGAACTCGGCTTTTCATTGAGAAACGAAGCGAGTGATAAATCGGATAGTGGCGGTGGCGTCGTCCCTGGACCTCCTAGCAACCAGGCTTTTGTGGCAAAAAATAGGGACCGCATAACTACAAGGTTTGATACTCGCCTTGAGGCAAGTCATGGTTCATTAAGCGATAAAGAACATGCGCGTGAGACATCGGGAAAGCTGTCTAGTAAAAACTTTGTTGAAAAAAAGATCGAGGCGCTTCAGAAATTGGCCACCCCTCGCAAAAAAAACGACGCCTTTTCGTTACCGCTAGTAATAGCGGTTTGGGGGAAGATCAGATACTCACCGGTTTCGGTGGTTACAAGTCTCGATATTCAATACAAACTTTTTGATACAGATGGCATTCCGATCCGGGCTGAAGTTGGAATCGAGCTCAGTGAGTTTGACCCGACTACAACCGCCGAAAATGACCGGGCGCTCCCGCTTCAGAACCCAACTTCGTTCACTCCAACTCCTGAAAAAGTTCATGTTGCTCAGGCGGGGGAACGATTAGAACAGGTTGCCGAGGAGGTATATGGCTCGGCTGATGGGTGGCGAGTGATTGCATCAGCAAATGGAATAACTGACCCGTTTCAAGACTTTCGAGGCAAACCGCTTCTTATTCCCAACAAGAAGGAATTAGAGAATGGCTAAGACTGCTGTTAATGCGACACCGGTGGTGAAGATCCGTGGTTCGGTTATCGGCGATGAATATATTCAACGTCTGATAGACGCTCGGTTTTCTGATGAGCTTGGCTCCCCTGCAACAGCAACCCTTCGGTTTGCGGACCCACTTTTTGAGCTGTTTTCAGGCAGCTTCGCGAAGATCAATGATCCGATCGAGTTTTCGATTGCAGACGATTCCCAAAAAAAAGTCAAAGTCTTTCAAGGCATAGTGTTGGGGGTCGCAATCGATCAAGGTTTTTCTGAAGGGCACCAACTTGTCTTAAGTGCCTACGACCGTTCGAGCAAACTCAGTAGGTTGGAAAGCCCTAAGGCTCACTTGAATGTGAGTCCAGCAGATTTGATCCGAAAAATTGCCAAGCGGAATAACTTGACGGCAGACGTATCAATTCCGAATGTAGAACTCGATTACTTTATGGAGGTTGATGATGATCAAACAACCTTGGATTTCCTTGCGGCTCGACTTGGATTCGAGTGGTGGGTGGAAGAAAAGAAACTGGTTGTTCGGCCTCCGAAACTGCAGTCGACCATCAATTTGACTTGGCGGGAATCACTTACCAATTTCTCGGCGCGATACACCGGAGCATCAAGAGTTGATTCTGTAACTGTTAGAGGTTGGGACCCCGATACCCAAAAAGCAGTCTCGGGTGTCGCCAAAAGGTCAGCTGTCTCGGGAAAAACTGTTGGGGCTGATGTTCCGCTTTACTCTTCGAGGGCTAAGCAGTCCAAGGCCCTCGGTGGGACAGCGGTCGTTACTGACATGCCGGTGGCGAACGCCAAAGAAGCGAAGGTTATGGCGGAGGCACTCCAGGGTGATATTGCTGCGACTGAGCTGATGGTGAATGGGGACTGTGTGGGGGAACCTGGTCTGGCTGTTGGTAAGTCGGTCAAAATTGATGGTCTTGGACCTCAATTATCAGGCAGTTTTTTTCTCACTAGGGTTGAGCATCAGTACTCCGGAGAGGGAACTCTCGTAACCAGGTTTGAAGCCGGTCGAGGAAATTCGTTCAGCCTCGGAGAGCGACTGGCGTCTACACAAAGAAAAGTTGATAGGAGTCTTCGTCAGTTTGCTTTAGGGACGGTAACGAACATAAAAGATCCAGAAAAATCGGGCAGAGTTAGAGTCAAAGTTCCGACCTTGTCAGAAGCAGATGAGAGTAATTGGGCACGGGTAGTAGCTCCTGGAGCAGGTGCTGATAGAGGTCTTCAGCTTCCATTCGAGGTTGGAGATGAGGTTATGGTGGCTTATCTGGGCGGAGATCCGCGTTTCCCCGTCGTGATGGGAGGAGTGTGGAGTAAGAAACACAAGCCCCCTGTTCCAGAAGTAGCGCCTAAAGACAAAGTCAGTCAGCGGACCTTACGTTTCGGATCAGGCACACAAATAGCAGTGGTTGACGACGATAAAGGCAAATCAGCCTGTTTGCGTTTGGAGCACCAAGATAAGACGACCTTCATTTCCTTAGGTGAAGATGGGCTTGAACTGGAGTCGCAATCCAAGGGTAAAATTGTGATCAAAGTCGGAAAAGCGAGCCTCGAACTGGATGGTAATGGGACGATTACAGTTAAGGGAACAGACATCAAATTGTCTGCTTCAAAGGAGTTGTCCCTGCAAGGCCAAAAAGTTTCGATCAAAGGCAAGACAGCTGCCGTAGTAGACGGAGGAGGCTCGAAAGCAGACTTGAAGCCCAGTGGGGCCAAGATTCAGTCCTCGGGTATCACTGAAATCAAGGGATCGATGTTGAAGCTCAACTGAGTTTCTTATAAGAACGCTGAGCGTTGAGGTGTATGTATGCGCGATAAGACTGATTTCGTAGGACAAGGGCTGTCCTACCCTCTCTCGATTGACAGAACGGGCTCTTTCCAAGTCGTATCTGGACCGCAATCTCTTGAATCTTCAATCACGATGATTCTGTCAACAGCCGTAGGGGAGAGAGTGCACCGGCCGCGTTTCGGTTGCCAAATATGGGAGTTACTTTTTGAACCTATATCTCCTGAGCTTTTAGGGCGATGCGAGCAAGCAGTTGAGACAGCGCTTGAGCTATGGGAACCGAGAGTAGATGTTGTTGAGGTGGAAGCCGTGGCCAAATCAGGTGAGGGAGAAATCGAAATCCTCATTGAGTATGTCGTCAAGATAGAGAACGAGCGACGTAACCTCGTGTTCCCATTTTACGTAATCCCTAGTGATGGAGAGTCAGATGGTCTTTCCGAGAGTTAACCTTGACGATCGAACTTTTCAGGATCTAGTCGATGAGGCGAAGCGGCTAATTCCTGACTACTTGCCTGAGTGGACAAACCACAACGTTTCTGACCCCGGGGTAGCTCTTATCGAACTTTTTGCGTGGATGACTGAACTCACGCTGTTCAGACTCAACCAAGTGCCAGACCGCGTATACGAATCATTTCTCGACTTGGTCGGGATTGCCCCGTATTCGAGTTCGCAAGCGCGCGGCGACCTCACCTTCATGTTTGCGAGTGTGCCCGAAGAGACGGTATCGATTCCAATGGGAACTGAAGTCGCGTCATTAGGTGACGATCCGATCATTTTTTTGACATCAGAAGATTTAGAAATCAGACAACCCGACCTTCTTCAGGTGATGACGGTGCCTGGCGGACCGGATGAAGAGCCCGATGAAGGTAGGGCGGTCGACACTTCGGAAGACCTTTTTGCTCAGACCGAGGTTTTGACGATCTTCGGTTCCGAAGTGATACAACGCGGCGATGCAGCATATTTTGGGTTCGCCGAATCTTTAGGGCGCTCCGTTCTCCGTATTGATGTTGAAGCGGAAGTGAAAGGCGTTGGCATTGACCCCAATCGACCGCCATTGAGCTGGGAAGTATGGTCTGAAGAAGGATGGATTCCGTGTGAAGTCAGAAGTGACACAACAGGTGGATTAAACAGAGATGGGGTAATGACACTCGTGATTCCATCGAACCACCTGCCCCTGTCAATCGGAGGTGCGCGAGCCTATTGGATTCGTGTGAGGCTCGTAGCGCCGGTGCCAGACCAGCCAGATTATGAAGCTTCACCAGCAGTCAGATCTCTACTGTTTTCGGCAAGCGGAGGGATCGCTAGGGCCGAGCATGCTGAAACACGCGGTGAAGAATACCTTGGTATTTCAGATGGTTCTCCTAGCCAAAGTTTCGCTGTTGCCGAGGCCCCTGTTCTTGCTCGAAATGAGCTTGAGTACTTAGAAGTGCGAGTTGACGATTCTGAGGAACGGTGGCTCGAGGTAGGTAACTTTGCTGAATCTGAACCAGGCGATAGGCACTTCAGATGGGATTCTTCTTCCGGGACCATTGAGTTCGGCCCGAGGATCAGACAGCCAGGAGGTAATTGGCGACAGCACGGGTCGATACCTGAGGCCGGATCCGAGTTGTGGGTAAGCGGTTATAGGGTGGGTGGTGGCTCCTCAGGGAACGTTGGGCCGGACACGCTTACGGTAATGCGGTCAGCAGTGCCTTACGTAGGTCAAGTAACTAATCGGTTGCCGATGCTGGGGGGAGTTGACGCAGAGTCTTTGGCGGAAGCTAAGCATCGAGCTCCGTTGACGCTGATCAGCAGTGACCGAGCGGTTACCGCAGCGGATCACGAGCGTCTGGCGATTGAAAGCGACCCAGGAATTAGAAGGGCCTTCTGCCTCCAGCCGTCGTCAGTGGGAGAGGCCACAAAACTGTTACTCGTTCCCAATCCCTTTACCTCATCCGTTGACCTCACGATTGATCATTTTTCTTTGTCGGAGTCGTTATTGGAAAAGGTTTCAAATTACCTTGAACCGAGGCGCATTGTTGGTACCGCTATAGAACTCGGTGCACCCCAATACGTAGGAGTAAGTGTCGCTTGTCTAGTCCGTCCCCGTCCAGGTTGGAATGCCGGCACACTCCGTCAAGTTTGCGAAGAGCGAATTGCAGAGTATCTGTCACCTACCGAAGGAGGCGCTAGTGGGAAGGGCTGGCCACTAGGTCAGGCACTTACTTCAGGCGCGATCTCTCAACTGGTAGCCGATTTAGAGGGTGTCCAACGGGTCGAAGAGGTTGCGTTGTTCGAGACCGACTTACGTAATGAGGTTCGGATTGGTGAAGCCGTCGAAGTGATCCGTCTTGAGTCGGACTCACTCTTTCTATCTTTTCGGCCAAGGGTGATAGTCAAGTGAGTGCGCGCTCTGAAGGTTGGCTAGGAGATGCCTTGCCAGTCGCTCTTCAAGAAGACCGACTCATGAGCCAGTTTGTGGCTCTGATTGAGAACATCTCAGAAGATATCCAGAGTCATATTGACGAATTTCGACTAATTGCTGACAGTTCCGTGGTGCCGACAGATCTTCTAAATTGGCTGGGCTCGTTTGTGGATGCTCCCGTAACTGAGGCTTTGCAGGAGGTGGATCGGCGGCACCTTCTAGCAAGTCTCGGTAAGAACTTGAGACGCAGATCCACCAAAGAACACCTTGAGGTCGTGATCTCGGCATTCATCGAGGGAGAATTTGAAGTGATTGATGGTGGTGGTGTGTACCACTCTGGCCCCTCCGAAGAAGCCATATCCCAGGTCGTAGTGCGAATAGCGGAGGAGCCGAGAGGTGGGTTTGAGGCCTTTGAATCAACCTTGCGTTCGATTGTGCCCGCACATTGCTTGTTAGACCTGCAGATGATGAAAGGTGAATAAGGGTATGTCCTCTTCACAAACCTTTGTTGAGTGTCCAAACTGCGGAGAACGGCAAGAAGACCTTAAGGATCGGCGCAGTGCAAATAATTTTTGTTCTGAATGTGACTACCCGATTTTTTTTGCGACGCAAAACGAAAGCGGGGTTGATGCAACAACCGATTTGGCGGCGCGAAACCGAAGCCCAGGAGTGGAAGGCCGAAGCAAGCAAAACTGGCGCGACTGTCCAGTGTGTGGAGAGAAAAATGAGAGAGAACTTCTGCATTGCGTGAGATGTGGCGCTGTTCTCCTAGTGGCAGATAGGGAAGAAGCCGTTGATGAAACAGATGACCCTGAGTTAGACGAAGAGCTCGCTTTCCCTAAGGTGGTTATAACTAATCCAGGTCTGATTACCGGTGTCATAGCTGGTTTGCTGGCAGGATTGATAATCGGCTTTTTCGTCGGGGCCGTGTACTTCTAAGAGCGGACCTGATGGGCTGCTGCTTACCTCGTAGCAGAGAAATAGGGCATAAAATTACCCTATATTTGATGCCTTGCCATGAGGAATATGCCTAGAACAGCTACTTTGGAGAGCCGTCGGCATCTAACCGAGTTGATTTATGATCGATTTAATTGATGGAGCTCTTGAGACCTTTCTTCGAGAGCAGGCGTCTATAGATGCGAGCATAGGGCTCTCGTTTGATGCACCGAATGCTGAGTGGACAGCCGCTCTGACGGGCCCCTCAATCAACGTGTTCTTGTGGCGGATAGACCGAGATCAGCGCCGCGCCGCTTCGGGAATTGAGACCAAGCGCGGTATGGACGGTTCGGCGCAGGCTCGACGATCTCCGTTACCGCGCATAACTCTTAGCTACTTTGTCTCAGCCCATGCTCAAAGAGCCGAAGACGAGCATCTGTTGCTTGGGCGCTTAGCCAGCGCAGTGCTAAGAAACCGTTCTATTCCAGAAGAACATATGGGAGCGCAACTCATCGATATCGGAGAAACTTTGTTCGTTGGTTTAGGGTCTGACTCTTCACATGTATCAATTGACTTCTGGCAAGCTATCGGAGGTCAATTAAAGTCTGGTTTCGACTTGGAAATAAGCTGTGCTGTCGACACGGGTCGGGACCTTTCAGTAGGTCCGGCAGTCACGGAACGGGCGCTTAGGGTTAGCGATTTAAATGAGGAAAGCCGGCGTTCGATGCGAAGAGTTGTTGAAACCGGGGCTTCGGAGACTTCGATAGCGAGCAACGATTCAGAGGCTCCTTAATGTCGCTATGTTCGGCGTTAGCGCCCTTAGGGATGGGCTAAATGAGAGCTCATTTAGTTTCGAGCCCGAAAAATGCTGAGGTCGGCGTTCCCTTTGTCGTGGAAATCGAAGTCGAAAATACGCGTTCGACCATTACGCCAGTTCGCCTAGATGTGCATGGGCTCGACAACAGTTCCTTTAACTCAAGCCCCTTGGAAGTCGCTTTATTTCCCGAAGAAGTTCAACGCTTTGACATTGAAATAAACCTGCCGTACACAACTCCTGCCGGACCTCTACATCTAACCGGCGTCTTAATTAGTGAGCCTGAGAATTCGATTTCGCTAGAAATCGATATCGAAGTCCTTCCTCGTTATGAAGCGCTTTTAACGGCAAGTCCGAGACAAATGCTCCGTGGTTCAAAGGCCGAAGTTCAGGCTTTAGTCCGAAATGAAGGCAACTTGTCTGTCGCAATGGGGGTTAACGCGATTGACCCAGCAGCAGAACTCCAATTTGTGGTGGAGCCTGAGATTTCGCTAGTAGCGCCCCAATCTGATGCTTCCTTTCGTGTCGCTGCTCGTAAGCGACGGCCTTTTTGGGGCGCCCCGATCCCACGCGACTTTCGAATTGAGTTGGTCGGCGCAGCCGAGCCACAAAGCGCTCTCATCACTTTTGTCCAGAAGCCGCTAATCAATAGAGGCATCTTGACGGCCGCTACCCTTCTCCTGATTCTGGGAATGTGGGCTGTGGCGGTGATATGGGGGTTCGCCCAGGCCAGGGAGGCTAAAGAACCAGCTGCCGCCGTTGGACCCTCATTCGTCTTGGGATCTGATGTGATTGCGAGTCCGCCCTTAAAAACGCTTAAAGGAAATGTCGTGGCGGCCTCGAATGGGTCGACGATCGACCGTGGGTTGGTCAAGCTCACTCCTCTAAACGAAATTGGAACTGAGTTTTCCAGCCCTGTCGGTTCTGACGGTTCTTTCGAGGTTCCGGCGCTCAAGCCCGGGACTTATGCGCTAGAGATTATTGGCGAAGGCTTGATATCTGAGTCAGGTCAGCTAGTACGGGACTCTGGAGATCCCGTTATTTTGTTGGATCGTATAGCTGTTGCGGGCTTGCCCGTCGTAATTACTGGCAAAGTGCAAACTCGATCTGCTGACCCGATAGCTGACGCGCTTGTAGAAGTGTCGAGTGTGGACCTAGCGATGGAGCCAGTGTCCATCACCACGGGACGGAACGGAGAATTTAAGGTATTGGACAGGCAGAGCCCGGGCGAGTACGAACTGGTAGTTGCGGCTGAAGGTTTCGACCCGACTCAAATTCGTGTTTCGGTGGGTCCGGGTGAAGAAGCCGAAGCTTTGGTGGAACTTGAGGCGAAGCCGGGTTCCATCGCCGGATTTGTCGGATACGACGACGACGGAGAAATTTACGGCTTGGCGGGTGTCACTATCACAGCTGAGTCTGGAGATATTTCAATTAGTTCCACATCGGTTGCTTCTCCAACGGAAACAGGAATCTTCTATCTCAGTGGCCTTCCGGCATTGCGCGACTACACGCTAATATTTGATGCCCCGGGCTACAGCACCACCAGGTTAATTCGCTCTTTGGACGCCGGTGAGCAGCTAGAAATTGCTAACTGGGTAGAAATGAAGCCTGCCTATGACTTTGTGCAGGGCACAATTCGAAATCTAGATGGTGAGTCGGTCGAAAATGTTGAAATAACGGTCACCGATGGATTGAATCGGGCATATTCGGTCTCCGACGCTAACGGCCAGTTCTCCATATCTGGTCGACAATCTGATCGAGACTATGTAATTACTTTCGAACACCCCGAGTACCTAACGCAAGCGATCCAAATAAACGCAGCAGAAGATGCTTCGCGCATTTCTGCTGTCCTTGAGCGGGCATTCTTCTCTATAAGGGGCTCCCTAAAGGATGGCGCAGGGCAAGCGTTGCCAGGCATCGAGGTGTTGGCTGTATCGGGGACCAACGAATTTGCGACCGTAAGCACTGATCAAGGTTCGTTCTTGCTGTCTGGGTTGTCGACGATGAAATCTTGGACTCTAAGATTTGACCAGGGAGACAAAAATCTTGGTGCTCAAATTGTCAATCCCTCTAATTCGACCTTGAACTCCGGCGCCATTGAATTAGGCATAGTCACTCTAAGCGTTAATTGATGCTGTTTCGCAACCAAGAGTGGTTGTAGATAGTCCGGGTCAGATACTGTTGCCTAAGGCCGGCGCAGACCGTACTCTCGAAAAAATGCCCAAGACGTCGTTTTTTTCGACCCAATCGGGTATTTGGTGTCCTCGAGTGTCATCGGTCAAGCTTAAAAAAAGCCCAAGGGACTTTAGTTTGGCGCCAGATTCGGAATTGTCCTCATGACATCAGGTGTGGCGCTAAGTTCGCAACGCTTGGTTTTCGACGGCTCGGGACCACTTGAACTAGATGTTGCCGTAGCAAATGTTAGTGATGTCATCGATACTTTTGAATTACGGGTGCTGGGCCTCGATGCGGAGTGGCTGGAAGGAAATACTGAACCGATTCAACTCTTCCCCGGTGAATCGGGAAACTTTTCGTTAAGTATTGACTTGCCCGATGATTTTCCTGCAGGGCGACATGATGTGGTTGTCCAAGTTCGAAGCAGTATTTTCCCAGAACGGCTCCACATATCTCGGATCGACCTTGTTGTTGATGGCTATGAACAAATTGCGCTTGATCTAAGCCCTAATCGAGTCATTGGAGGAGGGCGTTCCGACTTCGTGGTCACGGCGTTGAACCAAGGAAACAAAGAGTCCTGGGTTGAATTAGAGCTAGATGACCCAGAAGGCCTAACCGAAGTTGAATTCAATCCGTCCGGTGCTCGAGTCCAGCCGGGTCGCCAACAACTATTTAGCGTTCGATTAAAAGCGCCGCGTCCATGGTTCGGGCAACCAGCGAGCAGGATTCTCAATGTCGGCGTCAAGGGAGTTGACGATTCGATAACCCAACTGTTCAACTTCGTCCAGAAACCGAAAATAGGTCGGTGGATCTTGTCGATGTGTGGACTGCTTTTCGCCGTGCTCGTTTTTGGACTTGTGCTGAGTAGGGAACTGTCGACCTTCGCTGATCGCGTAGGGGTGGATAAAAGTGTTTTGCAAGATGCGTACGCCAGTTCGTCTGGCACGGGAAATCAAGGTAATGCGACTCTCGAGGGAAAGGTCCTAGACTCTCGATCGCTGCAGCCAGTGCCGTGGGCGCAGGTTCAAGTCTACGATGGCGCCGATCCAGCCAATAAAGTTAGAAGCACAGCTACCGATGAAACTGGCTCCTTTATTGTTGGTGGCCTAAATAGGAGCGGGAGTTACCGAGTTTCATTCGAGAAGCCAGGTTATTTGGCATCCTGGTACGGAGGCGGAAAATCGATTGATGTTGCTCAGTTGGTATATCCGTCGCCTCTGGGGCTACAAGCTCAATTACAAGGTCAACTTTCGCTTGTAGAAGGAGTGGTAGTTGGACCTACCGGTGCGGCCTCCACCGCCTCTCTGCTAATTGACCCTCAAGTTTTGCGACTTCGGCAAGTCAATGACCCTGCGGTAATGGCCTCCGTAATAGTTGGAGGAGATGGGAAGTACCAATTTGAGGAAATTCCATCGGGCCGGTACCAAGTGCGAATCTCAGTTCCTGGCTTTAGTACCCAATATTCAGATTTCTTTCACGTTGGTGCTGGGTCCTCTTTTCGAGTGCCCGAGATTGCAGTGCAAAAGGGAAATGGCGAGATCAGTGGAAATCTCAGAATTATCAAGGAAGGAGTGGGTGTACCTCTCGAATATGCAGAAATACGACTGGACGACGTAGAAGGTATGCAGCGGTACAGTCTGACCGAAGGGACTCCAACTATTCGTTTTCAAGTCGCGACTGGCGAAAATGGTCTAGCCCGTCTTGCCTCAGACGAGCAAGGCGTCATTACCTTACGAAAGTTGGATTTCTCAGAGGGTGACCCAGAACTGCAATGCAGAATCCCGTCAGGAGCGAAGGGGTGTGAGATCTCTGCTGGCCATGTTTCAGAAACGTCTTCTGTAACTTTGCCAGTTGCAGATGAAATGAACCTCAAGGTTTCCGTCGCTACTCTTTTAGGGAGCCCCTTAAATTCGAGCGACATCCAAGTCATCGATGGGGCCGGGCGCGAATTTTTTTGTAGTGAAGATGGAAATACCCGTAATGACATAGTGCCATCTGGGGGCAGCACATTCGATACCTCTATAAATGGGGCGTGTGGATTCGGTGGTGTGGCACCGGGTAAGGCACAGGTTTTCGTGTATCGGCCCAATGAAGGCAAATCTGCGCTGAGTGCCGAAATTTCTTCTGGGCGCCAAACACACTTAGAAATTGGGTTGACAGCGCTTGAAGTAGCTGAGGCGAGATTGGAAATTATTCGCTATACCAGTGGCAAGACTGTGTCAGAAACAACCGTCAAGACATCAACTGTCCTCGTTGGGGCCCACCTAGAAGAACAAATATTGCAGCGACCGGTTTTCGGTGGAAGCAGGACTGCTCAACTCCAGATAGAAGATCTGGACTGGTCTGACCAAAGGCTAGATGGCGAGTCGGTATTGGTTTATGGGCGGACAACTAACGAATACCTATGTGAGATAACGCGTGACAACTCGGAATGCCGAATAGATCTGGATACAACTAGCTCGCCTCTTAACCCAGTCGTAGTCCAAGCTAAAGAAAGCAAACTAATCATTACTTACGGACGGCCGGACGATAAGCAGGGCGTCTTGAGTTTGGGAATGGCACCGCAATCGAAATTGGGAACCTTGGATTCGTCGACTGATGACAACAACAAGACTGCCCAAGATGACGGTATCGACCTTAGTGATCTGAAGTCTCAGGAAGACGGAGCCGCCCTATCAATTCAGCTGGTCGCCACGGACGGTGTGGCGATCGTTGTCCCTGACAACAATGCGGCAAAAGTTACGGTCGTAGGGTCGAACCGAGAGGGACTGTTGACTCGAGTGCGCTGCTCTATCCCAAGCGGATCTGACAGCTGCTCCGTTTCTAGAGAAGAGATCGGCTATGGCCTGTTGCATATTGGGATCTCGGGTGTTGCCGGCTGGGAGCCGCTGCTGTCTGAAGCTTTTGTGGCCGGCTCTAATAATCAAATTGACCTGTCGCCAAACCAGAAGGCTCAGGAGAGAGGTCCCGGAGACTTCAGATTCTCGAATCTCCCTACACCCGCTAGTTATTTCTTAACCGTTGTTGGTTCAGAACTTATTCAAGAGCACACAATGGAAATCCAGCTTGTTGAAGGCCAAGTCTTGCAAGACTTAATTGTTTTAGCGGAGCCGAGCTTTGGTTCCATCCGAGGGCAGTTATCGATGCCCCCTGGAGTATCGGGAAGAGCCGGTGGCATACAAGTCGTAGCATCTGATGGCGAAAATTCATGGTCCAGCACGTCCATCTCTGTGGGGAGTTCAGAAAGACCTGTCGGGAGTTTTGTTTTTCCTAAACTTCCCGTTCCAGGCACATACCAAATTACGGTTGAAGATCCCCTCATGGATGCATCGGCTATTGACTACGTGGTCACTGAATTGGCGCCCGATGTAGTTGCGCCAAACCCGCTGCTATTGAAACCCAAGGAAGGGTCTCTATCCGGCAGAGTTTTTCAATGCCAAAACACATCTTGCAGCCTCAAAGTTGCTCGCCCCAAGGCAGACGTTAAGTTGTCGAATTCACTTGTCAATCTCACAACCATGTCGGTCGACAGATGCTTCGCTGAGCTGGGAACACCCAATGCCGCCGTGTCGGGATGTGGAGGCGACTTCGAAGTCGATGGGGTACCGGTTGGTTCCTATTTGCTTGCTGTTGAGGTAACAGGAGCTCAGCCTCAAACAAGGCAGGTGACCATCGGGTCGGGTACCACAACTACGGTCGAAGTTCTTGTCCCAGTTTCAGCGGAGCTTGAAATTGAGATTTGTAACTCTTTGCCGACCAGCAGTACTGCAAGGTGCGGCGTATCAGATCGGATGTCTGGCTGGAATGTCGCTCTCTACAAGGAAGCTGAATTCCCAACTGGTGCCCCGGTGCCAGGAGTGTCCAACGCAAATGGGGATATCACTACCTACACGGCCTTAGATGCGCCGGTTCGTTACGTAGTAACTGCCAACGGTCCAAGCACAGCCGGTAAATCCGGCAACTTATCGACTTCGTTTGCCATGCCAGCTAGTTCCAAAGTAGTTCTGGTCTGCACTCCACCAGTGCTTACCAGCAACTTAGCGTCCTGTCGGTTGGTGAATCTTGGATAAGTGCACCTAGTCTCTTCTGATTGCAGGCGTTTAGTTTTATTCGCCTAGTTTCCTAGGGTGTTCTGGTGCTTATAAATGCATTTCCGGTCTTGAGTTCAGCATGAAAGAACCGTTACACCTGTCCGTAAGTCAGGAAGAGTTCGAAACAGGTCCGGGTCGGATTCAGTTCAGAATCGTTGTTCATAACCAAGGAACTGAAGATGAAAGCCTCTTTTTTAGAGTCATCGGCGCCCCGGAGGGTCAGATAGATGCTCGACGTATCGACCTTCAAGAGGGCGAAGAAGAAACTTTTTCGATTGGGTTAACAATCCCGCCTGGTTTCCCAGACGGGAGCCACACAGTTCAATTCGATGTAATCGATGTCGGCACCGGCCGGCTACGAACAACTCAAATACAAGTTGTTGAAGTACCTGATACCTCTGCTGTGACCCTTCGTGTATTGCCCTCATCAATGTGGCGACGACGAGGAGGGCGTATCAGAGTTCAGGTGCGTAATAGGGCTGAACGCAACTTGAGAGTAAACCTAGAAAGCTTTCCCGAGAGTGACGACTTAAATGTCAAACTAGAAGCCGACGACTTAAATATTGCTGGTTTTAGTCGAGCCACCGTGCACGGAAAGATCCGGGGCTCCCTTCGTTTCTTTGGCCGAGAACGAAATTTGGGATTTTCAGTCGTCGGCTGGTCTCATGGAGACCCCGTTTATGGGCGAGGGGTTCTTCGTCAGCGCGCTGTGTTTTCGAATGGACCAAGATCATTAATGATTGCGCTGTTTCTTATTCTTGCCTTCATAGGGCTTGGCTTTTTCGGATTCAAGCTAATGAACGATTCGGATCAAGTCGCAGCGACCCAATCAGAAGCGGAAGCAGTGACAGGGGTAGAGGCCTCTGACCAGAAAGTAACGCCGTATTTCACAGTTACGGGCAAGGTTCTCTTAGGCGATGGGGCCACTGTCTCTGGAACAAAAGTGACTTGGCTGAAGTTCGCGGGACTCGAGACAGATACTGATCCCGGGCAGCCAGTTATCAGGAGAAAGTCAGTCACTCTTGTCAATGACGATTTCGTCCTTCCCGGGTTGTCGATTGATTCCCCTTATGAGATATACGTTTCTCGAGATGGATACGTGCCTGTGTCTCGTATTGTTGCTGGTGATCGTGGTGTGCTGGCACTGGGCGAGATCATCCTCAACCCGGCTGATGGCGAACTCAATGTAGAAATTTTTGATGCAGCGAACCCGGATATAGATCTAGGCGGGGTTCAGTTGCGCTTGACTGGTGTTGAAGGGAGCAGGGTAGCCCGAACTTCTGAGTTGCCTGGTTCGTTAGGGTCCTTCAAGTTCTCATCTCTCACTGTCCCCGGTACCTATGTACTGGAAGCTACTCACGCCGGTTACGGAACGCTGAGCCGGATAGTAGAACTGAAACCTAACCAGTCACCCTCCTTGTCCTGTGCTGCAGCTACGGAAGAGAGCTCGAATGCCTTGGCTGCACCCGCGACCAACAGTAGTCGGCCTTCTTTCGAGCCTGCCTTTGGGGAAGCTAACCCTGTTTTAAGGTGCGGACTGTCTAGAAGTAACACCACGATTAGTGGGTATGTCGAACTCTTAAATGCGGTCCAACCAGCAACTACCGCTCAGTTTCAGACAGTTTCCTACAGTTCTGTAAACACGACAGGCTTGAGCACACCTGTAAAGGTCACGTTGGCGGGTCGCTCTTTGACACGACAGACACAAACCGTTGCGGCAGGAAACTTTGGCGGTCTCCTTAGATACCAGTTCCCGGATGTGCCAATACCATCAGAATCGAATCCATATACGATCACTTTTGAGGCAACGAATTTTCAAACCCGAACCTTTGTGATTACGAGTCCGTTAGGTGAACCTGGTAGGGGAGCAAGCCTTCAACCCAGCTCTTGTGATGAAACAAGTTGGTCTTGTTTACGTATCCGCTCCTCTACAGGGAGTATCAGCGGCCGCTTAAAGGTCACAAGCGGAGTGTCAAGCTCGACCGCTAATTGTCCAACGCATTTGCAAGTTTCTGTGCTGGGCAATGGTAAACAGATCACGGCCAACATCCCACCTCAGATTGTGTCAGGTGCAGCCGGCAGCACGAGTTGCTCGTTTCGTCTCGATTCATTTGTTCCTGGCGATTATGTCATCACCATCTCTGGAGCTGGCATTCCAACAAAGGTGTTTAGTTGTGCAGTGGTAGCGGGAGATGTCTGCGAACTAGGGAGCTCTAATCCGGACCAGACAATCAGCATTCCATTGGACGACTCTTCTAAGCTCGGCGTTCTAAGAGTAAAAGCTGGGTTTCGCGACGGCCTAGACGCGACTTTGGAGTCGGGTCAAACGATCTCGCAGATTCCCCTTGCGTTGATAGGGGTTGGTGCGGACCATTGCGCGGCGGTAACAGTTGTCAAAGGCTCGGTTTTCAATAAAGCGAAATGCCAGTTCTCCAGCGATAATGCTGGGGACTTAATTATCTCCAATATCGCGGCAATGCGATATGTCGTAGTTCCCGTATCAACTCAATTTGTTGCCCTGGATCCATCTATGGATGTGCCGGCGGGAAGTACTGAATATGTAGCTAAGCGTTTAGCGATAACACCCAAGGGAACTCTTCAGCTACTCGTCAACAATGACAGCGGAACTCCCGTCCCTAACGCTTTAGTAACTCTGAAGGATCTAGTCACTAACGAAAGTCTCAGTTGCCCCGGTGGTAAGACCAACGAAAATGGACAATGTAACTTTGTCCGCGCACTACAAAATCACCCATACCAAGTGACCATCTCTGTTGCCGGCCTAAGTCGTGTCGTAGATATAGCTGGCACTCTGGACTCAACGATCTTTGTTCAACAGGTGCTTCAGTTCCCCTCAGTCGTTTCGGGTTATGTTCAGGCAGCCGAAGTGGGAAGCAGTCGTTTCCAACCCTTAGCGCCAGATGATTTTACGTTTGTCTCGACTAAGTCCCCGCTAGTCCAGCAGCTGAAGATTGTTTCACTGTGCGCGCCGGGAAGTAAGCCCTCTGGATGGCAACCAGATTTTCAGCCGGTGGCGCAATGTGGTGCAATCAGCGGTAGTGCTACTCCAGACACTTTGAATGGGTTAGCGACAGCGACTCCGAGATCGGTCCAAGTCACAATCAAACGAGTGATTCCGACGAACCCCGGCTCACTTGAATTAGTGACCAATGGAGCGAGAGTCGATCTCATTCAGCGAGGAAAAATAGTTGCAACCGCGTACACGGATTCATCCGGTGCCGCCAACTTATCTGGTGGGTATGAGCTGGGTCCTAGTTGGCTCTTAGTGCGAAAAGCGGGCTATTGGAGTTCCGCTCAGTTTATTAATATTGAGGCATCAACCGGAACGACAACACAACACGTGGTTTCATTTGATGACGCCAGCGGCGGGAGTTGCGGAACAACAATTATTTGTACCAAAGCTCTACGGGATCTCAACCAGCCCGGGCCACGGCGCCTGAAAGTTTCTGAAAGCGACCTCGCAGCCTTCTCTGCAGCTTCGGTCGTTCAGATGGACCGCAAAATTACTAGCTGCTCCAGCAAGCCGATTGATACAGATAGCAACGGTTCCGACGACGCAACTGCTTGTGACTTTGACCCACAAAAGTTGACGGTCGCTGCAGTCAAAGACAACGTAAAAGAAGATGGCGCTATCTTCGTTATGACCCAATGGCCTGGAGGCACTAAAACTCAAACGGTCTGCGAAGACGGGGTCTCTATAAGCCAAGTCAATGCAAATACTCTTCTAGGAAATCCAAGCCCTAACCCAAAACTTGCAGCCGATAATACTTCAGAAGATGGAAAGTGCGACTTTATAGATCTCACACCAGGGCGAGTTGTAATCGATGTTTACGAAGCAGGCGCAGCAACTGGTGGATTGCAGCAAAGCGAAATTAAATCGAGCTTTGCTTCGTACTTGAGAAACGGTGACACCACGATCCAAAAAAACCTCAAGTGGAAGTCAACGGTTAGCGACCCGACTTTAAAATTGAAGTTTGTCACTGCGTCCGACCGCACGACAGTCCTTCCCACAGGCGTCTATGTGTCTCAAGACGGATGGCAAACATCCAAGGCGTGTGAAGTAGCTGAGTTAACGAAAATAGCTACGTGCAGCGATTTTGATAGTGGTACCGCTGGAACACAAGCCCAAGCCGGAACAGTCGAGGTTCGCTACACAAACACCCCAAGCCCATCATCTCATCTGAACTTTACGGATTATGCCACGGTCGAGATCCTCGGCAACTCAGAATTTCAGTTGAGGTTTAGCGAGGCGGGGAACGCCGAATTTCCTAGCTTGGCTGGGGGCCTGGTAGGGGGAACTGTCCAGGTTGTATCTGTCAAAGGTGACAACGATCCAGGCAGTTTCGAGACTATTGATCTTCTGTTTGGTTCAGCGAACCAAGATCACACCGTGTCCTTTAACCAAGAAGATCGCAATACGTCACTAGTGCAAACTCTTGTTCTTCAAAACACGGGTTCGACTGCTATCGAAGGCGCTGCAGGCGAACTGGTGCAAGGCAACATGCGAATAACTTGTGAACCCAGCGTCGTTACTGACGGACAGTGCACGATCGACATTTCGCAACTGCCAACAGGGAAAGCCTATTTTGTCGCGCGAGCGATTGACCGTACCGGGCTTACCGGAGAAGCGCTCTTCTGGGATTCCACTTCGGCGGCTGATGCTTCTCTCGACAAGGGTTTCGGAAGCTACTCGCTAGCTATTCCGCCCAAACGGAGTGGTGCGAGTGCATCTGAAAATGCCAAATCGCCAACACTTCTTTGTGCGGTGCACCAAAAGAAGTTAATCGAACTTGGAACTCCAAACACCGCTCAGGCCATTGAGCGCGACGCCAGCGAGAAATGTTCGGCTGCAACTGTCTCCCAAGAAAGGGCAACTGCGCTGGCCGAAACCGTCAGTGTTTTCCAAAACTCTCAAGATGCCAATACTCCGGCCCTCCAAATTTTTTCTGCGTACTTTGGCGGCCGCGGGACTTTGAAAGTCAACGTATATGACAAGTCCTCGAGTGCGCCATGGGGAGGTACTCCACTCAAGGTGTACTACGACTTTGATTCAAACCTTGCTTCAGCGATAGACCCATATGACGACGCAGCCAGCCCCCCTCAGCCAAGTCCGGAAATAAGTCTCTTTGACTTCTGTCAGGTCACGGCTTCCGAACCTTCATGCCAGATAGCAGTCCCAGCCGGAGCGAGTCGAGTGTTGGTCTGGACCCGACCTGTTGAGACGGCTGCTGAACGAAGCACATATCGGGTGTCGCAGCAATCACTGTTTGTGTCGGAAACCTCCATTAGCGAAGTAGATCTAGTCACTCGCACCGCGGCCGGAGATGCAACCCTCAATGTGAAGGCAACAGCGCTCACTATCGCAGATAGCGGGACCACCGCTCAGAACCTCACTACATTCGACATTGAGTTGAAGCAGGGTAGCCAAAGCACTTTTGGTAGCCCCGCAACATGTTCGGTGACGGGCGGGTGTGCCTACGTTTCAGTCCTTGGCACCGAGCTTCAGAGTGGCCCAGTTGAAATTCGGGTCAGTAAAGCCGGATATCAAACGGTCACCAAAATCGTAAGCCTTGTCGCCGGATCGGCGAACTCCGTCCAAATCGACTTAAAGCCAACCAACACGGTTGTCTTTAACGTCTCAGGTCTCTCGGCAAATGAGTGGGTGGAGATGTTCACATCTGAACCCGCTAACTCCGTATTACAAAATGTAGATCTTGCCTCTCCACAGTGCGGGAATGGTAACGGCTCTCCCGACGCAGATGTCAGCCACGCAAACCTGACAGGGGGAGCAAAGCGGCTGATGGCAAAAGTTTCAGGCTCAGGGACTTCTGCCTATTTACGGCTCACCGGCGCACCAACCGGCAACCATTCTTTCTGGTTCGTCAGGTGTAGCGACAACGCTGACAACAAAATCAAATTGCACCGCGTCGATATGTATTTCAGTGTGGAAGGTTCGATGAACCAGTCCGCAGACGGATTTTCGATACCAATTCCATTTCCAAGTACTGGACTTACTCGGACTGTCGAAATTTTTGGTCGAGACCACTCGGCCGCCACTTCAAACACGAATTTAAGAGCGGAACTCAACGCATACCTAGTTCGATCCGTACTAGAGGCAGGTTCCAGCACCGAATACAGCCACTACGTCATAGCGCGATCCTTAGCCTCAGCACATGGCAGCGGGACAATAACCTTTAGCGCGCTACCACCCGGTAGTTACAGGTTAGTGCTTCGAGACAAAGACCTACCTGGCAGCGAAACTGCCCTGCATGATGTTGGCGACTACTGGAAAACGAGCGATAGTCACACAACAGCCGAAAAAAAATTCTTCTCCCAACCGATAGCTGTTGAGTCTGGAAGCGCTCGAAAAGTTTACCTACCTACGACGCAGGCCTTAGGGAATCTGGCGCTCGTTGACGTGAATCCCGATCAGGCTAACGAACTTGGAGCCGTCTATTTAACTGCCATGCCTCACAGTTTCACGACTCAACTAAGCCCCGGAATTACAGGAGCTTCGGTCACTCTCTCAGGAGGAGCGCTTCTCAGCCCGCTCATTGGTGAACATATCTCTGGAGGCAAGTACCAATTTGGAGATACTCAAGGCTGCAACAGTGTTCCGGGCTCAGGATTGGAGGCATGTGCAGGGTTAATCCCCCCAAATGGCAACTACACCCTAAACATCTCAAAGGCCGGCTACCTTCCCTTCGCCCAAGGTAATCTTGCTTGTTGGGCCGAATCCATCAACTGGAATGACGACGACAACAGTCACTGGTTGGAATGGAACAAAGCCGGATCACAAGCTAAAAGACTTACTCAGTCGAACGCCACGGGCACTCACATTGCTTGCACAGAAATCGGTGGGGGCGACATAAACAGAGTCTCGACGCCCTACCCGGCGAACATCCAAGGTGCGCCTGGTGTGACGGTGTCGAAGACGACGATGTCGGTTGTTGAGGGTGCGGCTTCGACGTTTACGGTTGTGTTGGATAACGAGCCGTCGGACAGTGTTGCGG
>Ga0208127_1000470_pt1 | contig 20696 bp, 17 predicted proteins | sample ETNtaG_6_FD_185751 | JGI IMG/M metagenome (GOLD analysis project Ga0208127, IMG submission 185751) | Marine microbial and viral communities from oxygen minimum zone, Eastern Pacific Ocean - ETNP201306SV45 (SPAdes) (version 2) | ecosystem: Environmental > Aquatic > Marine > Oceanic ... | reverse complement strand
GTCTTTTTCGGCTTTTTTCCCTGTTACCGCTTCTTCACTAGATTCTTTTTGTGCTCCAGTGGTATCATCTTCTTTTTTGGTATTGGGGATAGAAGCTTCTTCACTTACGTTTTCATCGTTTGCTTTTGGCAAATCGTTGTCGGTTTCTTCCAACATAATTATGATTTAAATCAATTCGAATATACAATTTATAGTATATCACTCAAAAAAAATCATATATTCCACAAACGCCAGGACGCTTCTGCCTGTTCAATCAGCATATTACTGCCGTTCGTAGCCTTAGCACCAGCTTTTCTGCCAGCCTTCATAAATGCAGTTTCTGTAGGATTATAAATTAAATCGAATAGTACATGTTCGTTTGTTATCTGATCATAATTGAGATTCGGTTTTTGAAGTATATTGGGATGCGTTCCTAGGGGGGTACAGTTCACAATTAACTTATGCTCTTTTAAGACCTTTTTTGTTATTTCTTCATATGTCAAGTTATCAATCCCTTTTTTTCTTGAGACATATTGGATGGCGATACCCATTTTACGCAAAGCATATACGACTGCCTTAGACGCTCCACCTGTGCCCAGCACCAATGCTGCTTTAATTTGAGAAGTAATTAGAGGGGCTATGCTCTTTTGAAAACCAATGTAGTCGGTGTTATATCCAGTTGTTGTTCCATCTTTGTTAAATACGATCGTATTCACCGCACCAATGGCTTGTGAAACCTCATCAAGGCCGTCAAGAAAAGGTATCACTTCTTGTTTGTATGGGATGGTTACGTTCATCCCTTTGAGTTGGGGTGTTCGTAAAACCGTTTCAAATTGGGTTAAATCAGGCAAATCAAAATTCTCATATGTGCAATGAACAAGTGTCTCTTTTTGAAATTTTTCGGCAAAATATGCCCTAGAGAAGGAATAGTCAATATCCCTTCCTAAAAGTCCAAAACGCATTTTATTTTTTTCGTTCATAATAATCTAGTGCAAATACAATAATTAGTCCTATCATGCCCCAAAAAACAGCTAATATGGTATTTGTTATGCTGTTAATTAGAGTAAAATTAGGAATTCTATTCGGGGGCCAAAGAATAAATAGCGATCCAAAAACAAATCCAATTAATACAGCTTGTAATTCATCCTTAGCGCGCAGCTGTATTTTGTGAATAATTGCTGAAAGGGTGCTGATGCCAACCAAAGAACCAGTTAAAAATACTGTAAACATAAGGGCGTAAGTCTCGTCTTGGGGCAACAACTCAATATTACTAAAAATACTAAAGATGTATCTGCCCAAGGCATTTACACTATCTATCAACAATAGTGAATAGTTGCCCATAAGGATAAGTAAAAACGAACCCGACAAGCCAGGTAAGGTCATGCCTATGATGCTCAGGTATCCACAAAAGAAAATATAGATTAGGTTGGTATTTTCGTCTGATGGTGATAAAATACTTAAGCCTAAACCAACGGCAAGACCTATTGTGCCGAGCATCATATTTTTTTTATTCCAATTACTGAAGTCTCGAAATAAAATTAGGGCAGATGACAAAACCAAACCGAAGAACAGTGCCCATACATAAGTCGGGTAGGCAGTCAGCGCTGCATCAAGTAAGATTGATAAAGTAAAATAGCTTAATACAATCCCTACAAACAAAGCTGTCAAAAATTTGCCATTAACATACTGCCAAAAGGTTTTAAAACGACCACTAAACAGCAAGGAAACCGCCTTAAAATTGATTCTTTGAAAGGAAAAAATAAGCTCCTCATAAAAACCAGTCACAACAGCAACGATACCTCCAGAAACACCTGGTATTTTATTTGCAATCCCCATAGCAACCCCCTTAAGTATCAGCAAGCTATAATCTGATAATGATCGATTAGACATAATTTTTATTGCTAAATTTTTCCAAAAAATACAACAAAAATAATGCCGCTGTAAATGCTATAAATGCCAGTAATGTATCTGCATTAGGATCGGATAACTCAGGTAATATAATTGATGTTGTTAGAGGTGCTTCAACACCATCACTGTTGGTGTAGTATGAAGTAATTTTTTTCCATGGCCATACCTTGTATAATGATCCTAATAAAAAGCCAGTCATGGTGGCCAAAACAATATTTTTATATTGGGTGAAAAGCCAGCGCAGTATTCCAGCAAAAGCTTTTAGTCCTATTATCCCACCTGCCGCCATCACTAAAAAAACAATAAACCCCTCCACATCAAGGGCCTTCATTTTTTCCAATGCATTTAAAGCTGTTTCATAAGCGCCCAACAGGATTAGTATAAATGCACCTGAAATTCCAGGGAGTATCATTGCTACAACAACCAATACACCACATAAAAAAAGATACAATAAACTCTCTGAGCCTGCACTAGGAGTAATAAGGCCTACTCCCACAGCAATAAAAAACCCTATCGCTGTGGCAGCAAAAGTACTGCCATTCCATTTAGTCACACTTTTTCTTAACACAAAAGCACTTGCTAATATTAATCCAAAGAAAAAAGCCCATACTGGTATTGGATAGGAGATAAGTAGCCATGAAATGCCACTGCTTACAAGGAGTATGGCTGTTCCAATTCCAAGCATTAGTGTTAATAGAAATGTACCATCAATGGATTGCCATGCTGTTTTTCTATTGTGACTTAAGAGTTTAACAACAATTGATAGTGAAACTTTATCAATAGCTTTTATGAGTCTTTCATAGATATGTGTAATAAGTGCAATTGTACCGCCCGAAACACCAGGAACAACATCTGCGGCACCCATCGCCAAACCCTTAAGGTAAGTTATAATATGTTCTTTGGTAGATTGCTTCATTGTGTTTGCGTTTAATATAACGTCAATTAGTGATTGGAATGTAAAATTACGCAATCAAGCGTAAAGCGTACTATGAAATTGATAAGGTGTCCTTTACCAAGACTGAAGCCCTTGAAGTCGGAAAAGTTTCATATAGAACATCCAATTCGTTTGGATTGATAGCATAGGCGTTTTTAAGAAAAAATGATGCTTCGTTTGCCTTTGCCTGCATCATGTAAAAACCTGCCAGCATATAGTTTAAAGAGCTATTTTTGGGGTGAAATTCCAGTCCCTGACACAAGGTATCGATGCCTTTGCTGTAGTTTTGCAGTTGCAATAACACATTAGCCCAATCAAGCCAAGTTTGTGGTTCATAATTTCCAAGATTTACCAAACGCTCGTATGCCAGATTTGCTTCCTCAAAGAAACCCAATGCTTTGTTTGCTTGCGCGTATAGTTGCCAATATGAAACATGACCGCTATCAATCTTAACCGCCTTTTTGATGTAGTGTAATACTTTTGCATAAGAATTATTACGCATATAATGTCCACACAATCCCAACCAGCCTTTGTCGAGCAATGGATCTTCGTGGATTGCTTTTTTTAGGAATTTAACACCTAATTCATCGTTTTTTAACTTTAAGTGACATTCTCCAATCCGCAGTAGTGCAAAAGCCGTTGGGTCATCGATATTTAGTGTAATCTCATAGTTATTAATCGCCTCATTGTAACGCCCCAGTTGTTCATGTGCCTTACCCAACTCTAAGTATGCACCAATGAAAGTATCATCGCAGATGACAGCAAAATCAAAAGCTGTTATGGCCTGCTCATACATTTGCTTAGCCAAGTACTGCCTTCCCAACTGATGCCATGCAACTTCATTATAGGGATCTCTGTTTAAAAACTCATTCATATAAGCAATAGCACCATCGGCATCTTTAAGGGACTCAAAGCAATAAATGATGTTATACAGTGCATGATTATCTGTTATTTCTTCCTCCAAACACCTGATGAAATACTCTTTTGCCATAAAAAATGCGTCTAAATAAAGGTATTCCATGGCGAGAAGCGCATGAAACTCGTATTTATTCTCTGCATAGACCAACCCTTTTTTGAGCGACTCAATGGCTTGTTGATGCTCATTACTCTTGGACTGTATTACTGCCAAATGCTGAAAAGCATAAGGGTTGAAGGGTTCGACAGCTATCAGATTTTCTACCAAGATACGTGCTTCTTCATATGAATTTGTAAGGGTATGGTATTCAATAAGAAGCAAAGTGAGTTCTGTAGCACCTGGATGTTGGTTGAGCCCAACTTCAATCGCTTTTTTTGCCATACCAAGATTGGCAGCATCAATATAGTATTGTCCAATTTCCTCAAATTCCGACGCATCAAAGAATTGAATTTCGTTTGTTTTAAGCATGGATTCAAAACGAGAAACAGGAAATTCAGAAAAATCACCAAACGGAAACTCCATAGCTTGATTGTTTTCATAAAGCTAAAAATTGAAGTTCAGGTTACTGTGATGTTGTTAACTCAATTTTCAACAAAGTAATCAACATTGCATTCGATCAAGAACTTTGATGATGGTACTACAGGCTTTTTTAATCTGTTTTTCAGAAATAGTTAGTGGTGGAGAGATACGTACGGCGACGGGTTCAAACAGCAAAAAAAAGAGTAAAACCCCCTCATTTACACAGCTTTTTACAAGTTCCTGTGCGGTTTTTGCATCATCCATAATGAGCGCAAGCATAAGTCCTTTACCTCTAATTACTTTGATTTTGGGATGAACAAGTAAGTTTCTAAAGAGCTTTTCCTTCTCAAGCGTGGCCTCAATAAGATTACTTTTAAAAATGGTTTCTAACGTAGCTCTAGATGCTGCAGCGATAACAGGATTTCCACCAAAAGTAGTGATGTGCCCAAGCGATGGAGATTCTTTAAGTTTTGCCATATGTTTTTGGTCAGCAATAAATGCCCCTACTGGAAGCCCACCACCAAGCCCTTTTCCAATAACCAAAATATCAGGTGTTGCTCCGTGATCCATAAAGGCAAATAGTTTTCCTGTGCGTCCAATACCAGGTTGAATTTCATCTAGAATAAGCATGGCACCAACCTCTTCACAGCGTTTTTTTACTTTTTTTAGATAGCCTTCTTTTGGCAATATAAACCCTGCACCCCCTTGAATGGTTTCTAAAATAACAGCAGCTGTTTGGCGGTTAATGTTTACAATGGCATCACTGTTATTAAATTCTATAAAACGCGTACCCGGTATAAGCGGCCTGTAAGCGCTTTTTCGCAATTCATAACCCATAACGCTCATGGCCCCCATGGTATTTCCATGATAGGCGTTTTTTGCAGCAATTATTTCGGCACGACCGGTCACGCGTTTGGCTAATTTTAACGCACCTTCAATAGCTTCAGTTCCAGAATTGGTTAAATATGTTGTGTTTAGCTGTTGTGGTAAATGATCGGCCAACAACTTGGCAAGTAAGACGGGTTCTTTTTGAACAAACTCACCATAAACCATTACATGTAGGTATTTACGTAATTGCCTTTTAATGGCTCTTACAACCGCTGGGTGTCTATGGCCCAAGCTACAAGCAGAAACGCCTGCAACTAAATCTAAATATTTGTTTTTATTGCTGTCATATAAATAGCAACCTTTTGCGCGAACAATTTCAAGCCCCATTGGGTATGGTGTCGTTTGCGCTTGAAAGTTTTTAAATAAGGACGCAAGTGAAGTCATTGAAGCTATCTTTTTAGTTGTAGTGGGATTCCCTTTATTTCTGCCGGCCTAACTTCAATGCTGTAGTTTTCAAGGTCAATACCGTGAAAAAGATCTTTTTTACTGTAAATCCTTTCGTCTTCACGCCAAGTAAAACCAAGTAATTGCCTGGTGTTTTCGGGCAGTTCCTTTGGTGGATAAACTATACCGTCAGGATTTGTAAAAAAAGTAATTTTTTCAATTCTACTGTCTACAAACTCTAAGCGCAAGGCACTACAAATGGCTTTGTCGATTCCTGTGAGCTCTTGGGTTTCGTCATCATATAAGTAATATACCATCTCAGTGTTTTGAATCACGTCAACCTTTTCAAGACGCTTTCCTTTAAATTTACCCTTGAGTTGAAGCCCCTTTATTTGATTAAAATTGGCAGCATCTAGACTATCCTGCTCAATAACAAAAGCATTGTTATAAATTAACAAAGAGTCCAATACTTCTTTTTCATTATCAATGGTAATGTGAATTTCATCTCCTGTCATTTGACTTTCATCTGACCATAATATTGGATTACGATCTGCGATTTCTTGTGGGGTTAAGTATTGTAATTCACGATCGTTTATTGGACGTCTAATAAGTTTTGCGCGACCAGAATTTTGATTAAAATGTATGGAGTCTGTTTTGCCACTTAAATCTTCTTTAAATATGCGTACGTCGTGAAAGCCACGTATAATTCGTTCCTCAGGAGGTCCAGTTGCAATAAGCGTATCCGCGTGAATAAATAATGAGTCTTTCTCGACAAGATTAATGGCAAGTGCACGGTGGGTTACCATAGCCGAGTCTTTTTCCTTGAACACCTGTCCATAATTTCCAGTAATAAAGGAGTTGTTTATGGTATCTGTTATACGAATGTTTTGGGTAGCCGATGCATATTTTATTTCATCACTAAAATAGATACTGTCTCCAATGATATTGCGATTATTATAATCAACAGAGGCATTTTTCTTAAAGTACCCCTCTTTGCTGCCCGTATTATAAAAACCTTGATTACAGCGAATAACATAATCTTCTCCAATAATTTTGGTAGCACCGTAAAAAAAAGCATGTTTTGTTTCGGTATAAAAATCCATGCGTGCAGAAGTCAATGTAAAGTCAGGGTTATTGACCACAACCTTATCTTCAAATTTGTATTTTTTATTGTCAGAGATATAAGTGCCTCTTTTGCTATTTATCGTTGTAAGACTATCATAGACCGTACCATTAGCGGGGTAGTAGGCTATGTTTTTAATCCTGTCAAAGTAAAGTGTATCTGTTTCAAGAAGCATTTCGTTATTGTCAAGAACCACTTGTTGTTTTGCCACGGCTAATTTTATTTTACCATCGTAATTAACGACTTTGCATGTAAGTACTAAGCTGTCTCCTTGATTGATTCGTACATTTCCATATGCATCAAACCTGTTTTCTTTTTTATAAAAGAAGGCCTTATCAGACCAAACGTCCATGCCCTGATGTACTAGGTGCACTTGCTTGGAGGTACTGCGCTCTAAGATGTTTGCTCCTGGGAAGTTTTCTTCGTCTAACTGAAAAGAGCCCGCTTGACGAATTTCTATTTCTTTTTCCTGTGCCCATAGTCCAATAGCGGATAATAGCAATGAACAAGAAAAGAGAATAGCTCTCATATGTTTGTATTAAGAAGAACGAAAGATAGTTTGATTTCTATCTGGACCTACCGATACAATTTTTATGGGAGTTTCTACAAATGCCTCGATAAATGCAACGTAATCTATAAAGGCTTTTGGTAGCTCATCTTCACTTCGCATTTTAGTCAAGTCCTCTTCCCAACCAGACAATGAAGTGTATTGTGGTTTTACTTCTTCTGCATTCAAGGTATAGGGTAGGTGCTGAATATTTTTACCTCGATAGTCGTATGAAATACATACTTTAAGCTCATCAAAGCCTGAAAGCACATCTCCTTTCATCATCATCAGTTGGGTGACACCGTTTACTTCAACTGCGTATTTGAGCGCTACCAAATCTAACCAACCACAACGACGCGCACGGCCTGTAGTAGCACCAAATTCGTGACCAACACGTCCCATTGTTTCACCAGTTTCATCAAAAAGCTCCGTAGGAAATGGACCACTTCCGACTCTAGTTGTATAAGCCTTGAATATGCCATAAACTTCTCCAATTTTATTTGGCGCTACTCCAAGCCCAGTACATGCCCCAGCTGCAGTTGTATTAGAAGAGGTGACAAAAGGATAAGTACCAAAGTCAATGTCTAAAAGAGATCCTTGTGCACCTTCAGCTAAAATATGCTTACCCTCTTTTTGTGCAATACTTAAATATTGTTCGCTATCAACAAACGAGATATTGGATTTTAAAAACTCTACTGCCTCAAAAAACGCTTTGTCAAGAGATTCTATGTCAAACTCTAGTGCCACTTTCATGTTGGCAACCATAGCCAAATGTTTATCACGGAGCAATTGATATTTAGTTTTCCAACTCGTTAATTCAATATCTCCAACCCTAATGCCATTACGACCTGTTTTATCCATATAGGTTGGTCCTATACCTTTAAGCGTGGACCCAATTTTTGCCTTTCCTTTTGCCAGTTCTGAAGCCGCATCGAGAAGACGGTGCGTAGGTAGAATTAAGTGTGCTTTTCTAGAAACTAATAGAGAATTGTTGATATCAATGTCAAAAGGAGCCAAGTTGTCTAACTCTTGTTTAAAGATAACAGGATCAATCACTACACCGTTGCCGACCAAATTTGTAGCAGCAGGATGAAAAATACCGGATGGTATGGTGTGTAATACGTGTTTAATTCCGTCAAATTCTAGGGTGTGACCTGCATTGGGTCCGCCTTGGAATCTGGCAATGATGTCGTACTTTTTTGTTAGTACATCAACAATTTTACCTTTTCCCTCGTCGCCCCACTGTAAGCCTAGGAGTAAATCAATGGCCATGAATGATTAGTTAGCGTTTTTTTTGGTTCCGTAAAAGTATAATGAATGTGCGTGTATGTCAATATCAAAAACCTCCTCAATGGTTTGTTTTATCACTTGGATACGGGGGTCGCAAAATTCTTTTACATCACCGGTGTCTGTTAAAATTACGTGATCGTGTTGTTTATCAAAATATGATTTTTCATACTGGGCGTGTTGCAAACCAAATTGATGCTTTCTAACTAAGCCACATGCTAGCAACAATTCAATTGTGTTGTATAGCGTTGCTCGACTTACCCTGTAGTTTTTGTTTTTCATCATGATATATAATGACTCGATATCAAAATGCTCATCATTCAAGTAAATTTCTTCAAGAATGGCAAAGCGTTCAGGTGTTTTTCTGTGTCCATTACTATCCAAAAATTGAATAAAAACACTTTTTACTATTTCGAATTCATTTTTCATATGGTAAAAACCAAAAAACAAAGATAAGCAACCAAAGTCAATCTCGAACTACTTTCTCAATTCCAGTAACTTTTTCTAACTTATTGATTAACATATACAAAGTTGAGGCATGTCTTACGTGAAGCTTTATTTCACCAGAAAAAGTCCCTTTTTCTGTATCAAACTTTATTTGTGTAATGTCTACGTTATGGGTATTTGAAATGAGGTTGGTAACCTCACTTACAAGTCCTATACGATCAATTCCAGACAAACGAATACTTCCATTAAAAAATCCTTTTGAGGAATCTATCCATTTTGCATTTAAAATCCGGTAACCATAATTTGAACGTAAACTTATGGCGTTTGGACATTCATTTTTATGCACTTTAATACCATCATTAATAGATACAAACCCAAACACATCATCACCCGCAATTGGATTGCAGCAAGCACTTAACTTATAGTTGAGTGTTTCTTGGTCTTTGCCAAAAACCAACATATCATAAAAGCTTGAAATTTCACTGCTGTTGAGGTTTTCTTTTTTTGGCTGGTCTGAGGGACGTCTTCTGAAAAGTTGGTAAAAACGATTGTTTTCCTCAGCGGCAAACTTCTTTAACATTTTGTTATCGATTGTCCCTATGCCTATTCGGTAATATAAATCAAGGCTGGTTTTAAGCTTAAAAAAAGAAACCATCGCGTTGATGTTTTTATCATTAAACTTAAATTTCATCTGACGTAGCTTTCGTCTTAAAAGTTCTTTTCCTTCAACAGCAATGGCTTTTTCTTCAGCGCGTAGTGATGTACGAATACTTGAACGCGCTTTGGAGGTAATTACAAAATCAAGCCAGTTGGCATTGGGTGTTGAAGACTCAGAAGTAATGATATCAACTTGATCTCCACTGTTAAGCTTATAGTTTAATGGTACAATTTTGCCATTCACTTTTGCTCCACGTGTTCTGTTACCAACTTCACTATGAATAGAATAGGCAAAATCTACTGGGGTGGCTCCTTTTGGTAAGGACTTTAGGTCGCCCATAGGCGTAAAGACGAATATCTCACTTGAATACAAATTGAGCTTAAAGTCTTTGACAAAGTCCACAGCATCGGTTTCATCTGATTTTAAAACATCACGCAATCTGTTTAACCAGCTTTCCATACCGCCCTCGTCTTTGTTTCCGTGCTTGTATTTAAAATGTGCAGCGTACCCTTTTTCTGCAATTTCATGCATGCGTTCCGATCTAATTTGTACTTCTACCCATTTACCGCCTGGTCCAACTACCGTTATGTGAAGGGCTTCGTAGCCTGTTGACTTGGGAGATGAGATCCAATCACGTAATCGCATGGGATTGGGTTGGAAGTGATCGGTCACTATTGAATAAATTTTCCAGGCTAAAAACTTTTCTTGTTTTGGCGTTGACTTATAAATAATGCGTACAGCAAAACGATCAAAAACTTCATCGAATTTTCTGTTTTTTACTTGCATTTTAGTTCGGATGGAAAAAATACTTTTAAAGCGTCCCTCTGTCTTAAATTTAATGCGTTCTTTAGTTAGATGTTTTTGAAGTTGTTTGGTAAAGTTCTTTATGTAAGCCAACCTTTCTTCTTCACTCTCCTTAATTTTTGTATCTATATCGTTGTATACTTCTGGCTCTGTGTACTTGAGCGCTAGGTCTTCTAACTGTGTTTTAATATTAAACATACCGATACGGTGTGCGAGAGGTGCATAGATATAAAGTGTTTCTGAAGCGATACGCACTTGCTTTTCTTCTGGCAAAGCGATTAAGGTCATCATGTTGTGAAGTCTGTCAGCAATTTTTATCAAAATAACCCTAACATCGTCATTCATTGTCAAGAGCATTTTCTTGAAATTTTCTGCTTGTATGGAAACGAGTTTGTCTTTGGAGAGTTTGGATATTTTGGTAAGACCATCGACAATCTTTGCAACTGTGTCACCAAACATAACCGCTATATCATCAAGTGTTAATGAGGTGTCCTCCACCACATCATGCAGAAGCGCTGCCGCTATTGAAGTAGCACCAAGCCCTATCTGGTCTGCGACTATTTTCGCTACGGCAATTGGGTGCATGATATAAGGCTCTCCACTTCTGCGTCTTTGGGCTTTGTGGGCATCTACCGCTGTGTCAAGTGCAAGTCTAATAAGCTTTTTATCTTCAGTTGTCAACGATTGGTAGCTATTACGGAGTAAATTCTTGTACTCTTGCGCAATGATGGCATTCTCGTTAACTTCTGAAATTTGCATAGTTAAATATACAAAAATTAGGATTTGCGTTGGCGAACAACTTCATAGGCTAAAACGGCTGTAGCAACCGAAACATTTAGAGAGTCTACTTGGCCCAACATGGGTATTTTAACTGCGTTACTATCTCTTAGCCAAAATGGACTTAGGCCTTTTGCTTCGCTTCCCATTATTATTGCTGTTGCTTTGGTAAAATCTGCATCTGTATAGTCTGTGCTTATTTGAAGTGAAGCTGCGTAAGAATTTATTTTAAATCTGTTCAAAAAATCTTTTACTTGATTATTCGTACAAACAAATGTTAAAACTGAGAAAAATCCACCAACACTTGATCTGATGACATTTGGATTGTATATATCGGTGTGAGGGTCACTTATTATCACTGCGTCTACACCCGATGCGTCGGCGGTGCGTAATATCGCACCTAGATTACCTGGTTTTTCAATAGACTCTAGAATCAAAAAAAAAGGATCTTTGTTTTTCGGCCGCCAATCTCTCAGCTTCGCATCCTTTTGCTTGAGTACACCTATCACACCTTCAGTGGTATCGCGCATCACCATTTTACGATATACAGCTAATGATACTGATGTTACTTCTGTATTTAGATCAAACATCCCTTTCCAATTTTTAAATGCTGTTTCGGATAAAATTTCTGGACACCAATAAATGCTTATTGCTTCATATCCAGCCATAAAGGCCAATTGCAATTCTCTTAAGCCTTCTACCGTAAAACTTTTGGTTTCTTTTCTTGTTTTTGATTTAGACTGTAACGCAACAATATTTTTAACTGATTGGTTCTGTGGACTAGTTATATGCTTCATTATTTGTTATAATTCTAAAGGGAACAATTATTAATGCTATTTATATATAATTAGTATATTAGATTGGTAAATTATAAAACATAATAAGTTGCTCACTGCTGTAATTGTAGATGATGAAGCACGCAATATCGCACTTTTATCCTATTGCATCGAAAAGTATTGCCCAGATATTTCATTAGTTGCATCATTTTCAAAAAAAACAAAGGCTATTTCTTATTTGAGAAATAACAAGCCTGATATTCTATTTTTGGATATTATATTGGACGCTGGAAGTGGCTTCGATATTTTGGAAGCCATAGATTATGAAAATATAAATATTGTAATGTGTTCTGCACATGACGAATTTGCCCTTAAAGCAATTAGATATCAGGTGACTGATTATTTGCTTAAACCTCTTGAAATTCAAGATTTAATTTCTACGGTTGAAAAAATTCAAAAGAAAATAAAGAAACACAATGAAAAGCAAGTATATGATGCTTCTCTTTTTAAATCTTTTGGCAGTGCCTTAGCAACAGTAAACCAAAGGATTGCTATCTCTGAAAAATCTAGTGTTGATTTTGTTTCCATTGATGAAATTTTGTGTGTAGAGACACATAAGGGTACTCACAAAACAGAAATCGTACTAAAACATCATAAAAAAGGGGAACATATTATTGTTATAAAACCATTACTTGAAATGGAGAAAAAATTACCCGAGCATATCTTTTTTAGGGTCAGCCGTACGTCCATTGTTAATATTACTGCCATTCGAACCATCCATCGAAACATGCAATATACCCTAACCTTGACGAATGGATATCGTATTCAAATCCCTAGAACTGGATATAAATTATTAATTTCTTTTATTGAGAAAACATACGAAACGATTATATAACTTTTTTATTACCTGAGGCTTCCGTATTTTTGTTATATGGCAATTGACACAAATCTTACAGAACAATTCATGGAACTTGAGTATACGCATGGTGCGCATAATTATCATCCCTTACCTGTTGTTCTTTCCGAGGGTAAAGGTGTTTTTGTGTGGGATGTTGAAGGAAAAAAGTACTATGATTTTTTGTCTGCTTATTCTGCTGTTAATCAAGGGCATTGCCACCCTAAAATATTAGCAGCATTAACTAATCAAGCTAAACGTTTAACACTTACTTCTAGAGCCTTTTACAATGATGTTCTTGGTGAATTTGAGGCTTACATTACCAATTTGTTTGGTTATGATAAAGTTCTTCCCATGAATACTGGTGTTGAAGGAGGCGAAACAGCTAATAAATTAGCCCGTAAATGGGGATACATTAAAAAAAATATTCCCGAAAATAAAGCACGAATCATTTTTGCTAAGGGTAATTTTTGGGGGCGTACTTTAGCTGCTATTTCTAGTTCTGATGACCCTGTTTCCTACCAAGGTTTTGGGCCATATATGCCTGGTTACGAATTAGTTCCATATAACGACTTAGACGCATTAGAAGCTGAATTTAAAGATCCTAATGTTTGTGCATTTATGGTGGAGCCTATTCAAGGTGAAGCAGGAGTTGTGGTTCCAGATGAAGGTTATTTATCTGGGGTTAGATCACTTTGTGATAAATACAATGTTTTGTTTATTGCTGATGAGGTTCAAACGGGTATAGCTCGAACCGGCAGAATGCTAGCGACAGACTATGAAGATGCTAGACCAGATATTTTAATTTTAGGGAAAGCACTTTCTGGTGGATTTTTTCCTGTTTCAGTAGTTTTAGCTGATGACGAAGTGATGATGTGCATTAAGCCTGGTGAACATGGGTCTACTTTTGGAGGAAATCCAATTGCTGCAGCTGTGGCTACGGCAGCACTTCGAGTTGTTCAAGACGAAGAACTCGCATTAAATGCCCGAAAGCTTGGCAAGGTTTTTAGGGAACAAATGAATAACTATATCCAATCTAGTAATATTGTGACTTTGGTACGTGGTAGGGGTTTGCTTAATGCTATTGTTATTAACGACAGCCCTGAAAGTGACACTGCTTGGGATATTTGTATGGCCATGAAAGAAAATGGATTACTAGCTAAACCCACACATGGTAATATCATCCGTTTTGCACCACCACTGGTGATGACCGAGGATCAATTATTAGATTGTGTTAACATCATAATATCAACACTTAAAACCTTCGAGCCGAAGTAGTTTTATGGAAATAATTTATTTTGATAATGCTGCGACTACTTCAATTTACCCTGAAGTAATCAAAGTTATGTTTGATACCATGCAAGAGGATTTTGGCAACCCTTCTTCTGTCCATGCTGCAGGACGTTCTGCTAAAGCCAAAATAGAATCTGCACGGAAGTCTATTGCTAAGCAAATGGGTGTTTTACCCAAAGAAATCATTTTTACTTCAGGTGGCACAGAGGGAGACAACAGTGTATTGCAATCTGCTTTACATCATTTGGGAATTCGTCATTTTATAAGCTCTCCAATAGAACACCATGCAGTCCTTCACACATTAGAACACATGGCTGAGCAAGGACTTATTCAATTAGACTTGGTCAAAGTACTTCCTAGTGGTTTACCCGATATGGATGACTTAATGCGCTTGTTGACTAAGAATGATGAAAAGAAAATGGTAAGCTTGATACATATCAATAACGAGGTAGGCACCATATTAGACCTTGAAGCTATTGGAAATCTATGTCACCAACACAATGCTTTATTCCATACGGACACTGTTCAATCCATTGGGCACTTTTCATTAGATTTCGGATCGCTTCCAGTAGATTTTGCCGTTGCATCTGCCCACAAATTTCACGGCCCTAAGGGTATAGGTTTTTTGTATGTCCAGAAGGATATAGGCTTAAGTAGTTTGATTTTAGGAGGCTCACAAGAACGTGGATTAAGAGCAGGAACAGAAGCTGTTCATAATATCGTTGGCATGGAAACAGCTCTTCAAATTTCTTGTAAGCGAATGGAAAAAGACGCTTTGTATATCAAGGATTTAAAAGCCTACTTTCTCGATCAATTAAGTTCAGCTATGCCAGGTACAAAGTTTAATGGTGCTTCGGGAGATATTGAAAACAGTACTTATACAATTGTTAATGTACGTTTTCCTCTTGATGAGAAGAAAGCACAACTCTTGGCTTTTAATCTTGATTTACAAGGGATATGCTGCTCAAAGGGAAGTGCTTGTCAGTCAGGCAGTGATTCTGGTTCTCATGTATTACAAACCTTGTTAACTTCTGATCAAAACAAATTGCCTTCTTTGCGTTTTTCTTTTTCAGCACACAACACAAAAAAAGAAATTGACAAGTTAATACATGCACTTGTCAACTACTCTAAGAGCTAGAGTTTTGCTTTAATTTTGATGTTAAACACACGTGGAGTCATGTAGTTCGCAATTGCAAACTGGCGCTGAGTGTAAACATCCCTTACCCAAGTATTGGTAATTGCGTTTTGCACATTGAAGATATTGAAAATTTCAACCCCAACTTCAAGTTCTTTAAAAGCACTAAAGGTATTTCTGAATCGTGTATCATCTTTTATGACATATAAGAAACCAATATCAGCACGTTTATAGTTTCGTAGTCTGTTCTGATAATTGTATGCATCTGCATAGCTGGGTGAACCACCTGGGAGACCAGTATTGTAAACCAAGTTTAAGTTCATTTTTAAGAAAGGCAACCTTGGCACATAATCTTGAAAAAGCATGGCAAATTTTAATCTTTGGTCTGTGGGTCTAGGAATATTACCTCGATTATTTTGATTTTCTGTGGCTTTTAATAGCCCTACACTTATCCAAGACTCGGTGCCTGGGACAAACTCACCATTTAGGCGCATGTCTAATCCATATACCTGTGCCTTTGTATCGTTGTCAGCAGCATATCTAATACGAACATTTTCCAGTGTATATGGATTAACGTCCCACAAGTATTTGTAGTAAGCAGAAGCCATAAAAACAAAAGGCCTTTTCCAAAGTTTAAATGTACGATCTTGACTTAACACTGCGTGAATGGATTGTTGTGGTTTTACAGATGGGTTTATTTTTCCATCAATGCCTCTCAACTCCTTATAAAAAGGTGCTTGGGTGTAATTCCCCAATGATAAACGTGTTACAATATTAGGATTGTCTACGGGCTGAAAGCTTAATTGAGCACGCGGACTAATAAATGTACTTCCCGAATTACTGAAGTTTGATAAACTCCAATGATGCATGCGGATTCCAGCTGATAGCCATGCTATCTTTTTACCCATCAAAAAACGATTATTCCATTGTAGATAACCCGAAATTCTGTTCAAGGTACTCTGTTGTGTAGCCCTTATATTATTAAAAAATGTTAATGGACCTTCAAAAGGTTCATATGGTTGGTTGTTTTTAGCAGCGATATTGGGTGGTCGTATGGAAAAACCTGCTGAGTCTACTTTTTCCCATTCCACGATTCGATCACGTATATTTTCTGACTTAATTTCTATACCCCAGCGAAGTTCCTGTTTCTCTAGCTGATGCTTGCCTGAAACATTAATAGATGTTATGAGGGCATCAAAGTCATTTCTTCCGTGTGTGTGCTGACTACCAATCCCCTCAGCAAATGACACATCACCCAAATTTTCTGATCCAATTTCCGTATTTGGGGTACCAAGTAAATATTGTCCAATAATATCAAAATACTCTTGTTCTTGCGTATGATAAACAGAAGTTGTCAATATATATTGGTTGTTTTCAGATGGCTGAAAAGAGATCTTTAGCGCACCTAAATAAGTTTGGTAAATATCTTTTTCACTACCATTATAATAAACCAATAAGGCACGTGGGTCACTTACGGTTCCAAAATTTGTTTGTCTTGTTTTGGGGTCATAATTGTATACATTTCTAGAGATGGAGCCCAGAAATTGAAATTTTAGCTTTTCAGTTTTTCGATAACTTATAAAAGATTGCAAATCTGCAAACGAAGGCTGGTATTGCGCACTGGTTTCTTTTTGGTTTACAAGCAACTGATTATCTCTATAACGTGCACCTATAATTGCCGACCACTTACCTTTTGCATTGCCATAGCTTACACCACCCCCTAATAAATTGGCGTCAACATTCAATTCTTTTTTTGTTGGTGTTTTATAAGTTATATCCAATACTGAGGAAAGCTTATCGCCATAACGAGGTTCAAAACCACCGGCCTTAAAAGTTACTTTTTGAATAAGATCAGGATTTAGAAAACTTAAGCCTTCTTGCTGGCCAGCGCGAATAAGCGTTGGCCTATATACCTCAATACCATTTACGTAAACCAAATTTTCATCGTAATTACCTCCTCTAACCGCGTATTGTGTACTGAGTTCATTGTTTGAATTCACTCCAGGAAGGCTTAAGAGTAGGTTCTCAACACCTGCATTTGCTCCTGAAATACTTCTTACTGTTTTAGGGGATAATACAGTAACGCCGTTAATTCTTGCAGCTTGATTTCCCAAGACTACTACTTCGCCTATTTGCGCATTTTTGGTGTTCATGACAGGGTGAAGCTCTTGAACGGAACTGGGCTGAGGATTAATTGTTAATACAACTTTTTCATGAGTAATATGGGAGAAGGTTATGACTAATTTATCTTCGGCAGGAACATTTAATTGGTAAAAGCCGTTTTCGTTTGTTATAGTGCCAAGACCAGTATTTGTACTCACCGTGACATAGGGAATGGGTTCTTGGCTATCGTTGGTTATGATACCCTGAAGAGTTGTGTTTTGCGCATGTAATATCAACTGACAACTTAAGTAGCAAAAAACAATAAGCGCTATTTTTTTCATTCTTTACGATAAAATGTTGTTTCAAATGTAGTGCTGTTGCCGACTTTATCCCAAACAATTAGTTTTAATTTATGTTTTGTCTTTTTGAGTTTTACCGGATCTCGGAATCGAAACGTGAGTTCCTTTTTCTTTTGTTCATATTCAAACAAAATCCACTTATTGTTTAAATATCCTTCATAGCGGCCAATACCAGTACCAATGTCATCAATTGTAAATCGAATGTCTTTGTCAAGTGAAATCCAACGATTACTTATTTTCTTTTGGTCAACAATGGTAGGAGGAATGCTGTCTGCCAATATTGTTACAGCCCCAGCGCTTTTTAACTTTGCTGAAAACTGCCCTTTCATGTTTTTATTTGCCACAAACTCCCAATGCTTATTTCGCTTTAACGCCAAATAAGCCCCTTTTGGTGTTTTTTCTTTTTCCATTGTCAATGAATATGGCTTGTTAAAATAAGCGTAATCATTGGAAATTTTTAGGGTGTCACCATCCATTTCGATATTCAATGGAGTTGGTTGACTAAAGGTTTTTGCGTTTATATACAAATTAACATTTGGTAATTGAAACATATAGTCTCTTTTGGGGAAAATCATTTTACCAGGCGTTGGGGATTTTTTTGTTACCCAAACTTCTTCGGATTTACCCACAATTGGCACTTGTAAATAGACCTTATTGCCAGCGACATCACTGAGACTTATCGTATACGTCAAATGTGCACCCTCTTCAACATGAATAAGCCCGTTTTTTGTGTAATTAGCAAAGGAAACTGGTGAATCATGGGTGTTAAAAAGCTGCATCACTTTCTTTTTTGTGTCTATATACAAAGGGTAGTCAATCAATTTGTGCATTTCACTAGTGTCATCAAATGAGAGCGTATCAAATTGAATTTCAAAACGAGGTATGTTATTAATAGCTGCCTCAATTTTAAATGCCCCATTTTTAAAAAAGGATTCATTTTGTCTGTCAAAATGCTCTATACCAAAACCAATTGTTCCAATAACATTTATTGAATCGGCAACATATAGACTAGCATTTTTTTTGGTAATCGCCAACTGAATCTGCTCTTCTGACCTGTTAATCACACCATCTACAGGGTATCCAACAAGCTGTACAATGCTAGGTTTTCTCGTATCAGTTATATTGTTATTAACTAAAAGTGGATTGAAAGGAATTTGGTTTGCGGTTGTTCTTATTTCAAAATGCAAGTGAGGTCCAAATGACGAACCTGTATTTCCCGAATACCCAATCAGGCTACCTTTTTTAACAGGAATTTGGTCAGGCTCTAAGTAAAATTCAATATTGTAGCTCTTTAGCTTGTATTGTTTTTTACGAACATGTGGAATAATATCTGGGCTGTATCGTTGTAGATGAGCATAAACACTTGTAACTCCATTAGGATGATTGATGTACAGTGCTTTTCCATATCCGCCTTGCTGAATTTTAATACGGGATACATAGCCATCTTCAATGGCACGCAAAGCCAAACCTTCTTCACCCTTGGTGCGAATATCAATACCTGCATGGAAATGTGTACCTCTAAGCTCTGCAAAGGTTCCCGACAATTGAATGGGAATGTCTACTGGTGGGTAATATTGCTGCGCATGAACAAAACTAGCTATAAATAAAATAGATAGTAAGATTGAGCTCTTCATGTTTTCAAAGGTAAAAATATTATGATGCAAAATACCGACTATGAATTTGTGAAATGTTAACAGCTTAGGTACATTTGAAAGGAAATTAACTGAATGAATATACCAACCAGTGCTGTTTTAGATCAATTAGAAAATCAACTTAAGGAGTTGGTTAAAAAAATAGATCAATTACAGCAATCGAAAAAATCCTTAGAAACTACAATGCATGAGACACAATCTAAGCTTAAAAAAAAGCAAGAAGACGCACAGCAGTGGAAGGAGAAATACGAAGCTCTAAAAGCTGTCCAAGGGATGAAAACAGATAATACAGCTGCTAAAAAACGCACCTTACATCATATAGATGCATTAATTAACGAAATTGATTCTTGTATTGCACAAATTAAAATAGAAGACTGATGCAAAAAATTAAACTTTCAATTGCCGATAGAGTATACCCACTAAGTGTTCCGGAAGGGGAAGAAGCCATTTTGCGCGAAGCTGCAAAAAGCCTCAATGTAATGGTAGATCATTTTGAGAAAAACTACGCGGTAAAAGATAAACAAGACGTTTTGGCCATGTGCGCCCTTCAAATTTCCGTGCAATCCAGTAAGGAGGCTGATGCCAATACGACATTGCAAAGCGATGTTCACAAAAAAATTGTACTTTTAACCAAGTATTTATCGGAGCAATTAGCTTCATAAATACTAAACAAATCTACCTACATCAGGTATATTTTTTGATAAACTCAACGCTAATTTAATTCGAAGAGGTGAGTTTTGGGTGCACAAGCAAGCCGTTTTAAACGGATCCTTAAACACGCAGGTAGCCTCATACATGTTTAATTCGAGTTTATGCAAAACTTACCAGGTGTAGGTTTTTTTTAATAATTGGTGGGTAGTTTATTTCTTTCAAATAGTTTGTGAATCCACAAAATAATTACCCCAAAAGCAACAGCTGAAATAATAAGTAATACATTTTGAAGCCCTGAAACACTAAAGGATAACTTCACCAAAATAGTTGAAATTACAAAACCAGAATTGCGTATTACCTTATTAAATTTATCAGTGTGTGCAAAGGAAAACAACACCAAGAGTACGTCTACCAAAATTAGAACAGTGAAGAAGTCATCAAAAAACACAGAATTAACATCAAGCCCTGTTGCAACACCTTGCCCAAATTCAGAAATTTGCGATGCCCATTCAAATACATTGAAAAGTGCAATAATGATAAATGTTGGCACCAACAAAACAGCTAATGACTTCTTAAATTTTATAAAACGAATAAGCTCAGGACGGGTTTCAGTTAGTTTTAGTAGTTTCCTTACCCTAAATTTATTCATGCTGTAGAAAAA
>Ga0208127_1000469_pt1 | contig 20789 bp, 18 predicted proteins | sample ETNtaG_6_FD_185751 | JGI IMG/M metagenome (GOLD analysis project Ga0208127, IMG submission 185751) | Marine microbial and viral communities from oxygen minimum zone, Eastern Pacific Ocean - ETNP201306SV45 (SPAdes) (version 2) | ecosystem: Environmental > Aquatic > Marine > Oceanic ... | reverse complement strand
TGGAGCAGTTTAGAGATAGATTTGAACATCATTGGATTATTGAAATGTCTGATGATGGAATTGATGAGGCAAGAAAATATTTTGCTCATTTTTTTAAAACTAATGATGGAGATTTTTTTGAATGCAATAAAAAAGAGGGTAAAAAAGCTTCACTTCACAGATTTGTTTCTGCGAGCGCAATAGGAAGATATCATGCCTTAAAAAATAGAGAAGTTGGTGATATGATGTCTCTGGACGTTGCATTTCCCAGAAATGAAAAAAAATGGTTTGAAGAATTACCTGCAGCTATTGACAATCAGATAGAAAAAAAATTTTATTATGGACACTTATTTTGTCATGTTCAACATCAAAATTATATTTTAAAAAAAGGTGTAGATGCTAGAAAACTAAAAAAACAATTACTTGAATCTTACAAAAAAAGAGGAGCTGAATTTCCAGCTGAACACAATGTAGGTCATGAGTATCAAGCAAAACCAACTTTAATAAAATTTTACAAATCACTTGATCCAACAAACACTTTTAATCCTGGTATTGGAATGTCAAGTAAGCTTAAAAACTGGAAATAATTTTAACTAATTATTTTTAAAGGATTGGTTTTCATCCAGTTAGTCCTAGTAAAATCAGGAAATTTTTGAGGTTCCCCTCCACTGTTTATCGAATCTGCACTCAAAGGTGTAACAGCGCTCCAAAAGCATCCCTCATATACATTTTGATCCAAAGGTTCACCTTCCCTTAAACATTCTATAATCCTATATCTCATCATAAAATCCATCCCTCCATGACCTCCCATTTTCTTAGCTTTTGCTCCAAGTCTTTTATACAATGGGTGATCGTATTTTTCGTATACCGATTCCAAGTCATCGCCTTCGACCCAACTGTGATGATCTTTCGTTATCCCCAATACACCATCTTCTAATGCAACTCTTGTTGGAAAGCCTGCTAATATTCCCTTTGTACCTTGAATCAAATTATGTCTAGTATAAGGTCTTGGGCTTGTTTCATCCCACTGAACCATTATTGTTCTACCAATATTAGTTTTTATGATTGAAGTATTCATGTCACCATTAGAATAATTTAACTTATTCCATTTATGATTTGAATCATAATTTTTTTCTGCATATAGTTTTCTACCCAAGGACGGAGTAGAAAAAGAAACTAAAGAATTAAAATTATCATCCCCTCTAGCTAAATTCATGTATTGTGCTACAGGACCAAGCCCATGTGTTGGATAAAGATTACCTCTGCTTTTTGCGTAATGATGAGTTCTCCACGAGCCAGTACCTCTTTTTTCTTCTTTCATTTGAAATCTAAGTTCATGTATATATGCTGCTTCAGCATGCAGAAAGTCACCAATAACACCTTTTCTACACATATTTAAATACATTAGCTCATCTCTTCCATAATTTACATTTTCCATCATCATGCAATGTTTTCTTGTTTTTTCTGAAGTATTAACGATGTCCCATAAGTCTTTTATAGTTGTCGCCATAGGGACCTCAACAAATGCGTGAGCTCCGTTTTTCATTGTTTCAATAGCCATTGGTGCATGATTATCCCAATTTGTTGAAATGAATACAGCATCTGGCTGTACTTCTTTCAGCATAGTTCTCCAATTATTTTCGTCTCCTGAATAAATAGCTATATTTTTATGTCTTTCATTGTTCCCGATTTCTTTACAAACATCAAATGACTTTTTAGCTAAGTCATCGTATAAATCACAAATCGCAACAACTTCTGTCCCTTCAATTGCGGCAATCTGTTTAACGTGTCCACCACCTCTAGCTCCTACTCCAATAAAAGCTATTCTAACAACATTAAGTTTGGGAGCAATAAATCCACCCATATATTGTGAGTTATTCTCTGTATAATCATAATTCAAATCTAGAGTTGAAGGATTTATTCCATGTGATTTTAAACCAGCAAAAAAAATAGAAGCTGAACTTAATTTTAAAAAATCTTTTCTTTTCATAAACTATATTACTTTAAGTCATTGTATACATTCTCGTAAAGAGGAACAATTTTGTGTATATCAAAATCCTCTGCTCTTTTTCTAGCATTCATTTTAAACGTTTCATGAAGTTTTTTATCAGAAAGAATCTCAACAGAATCATTTATCATTTTTTTAATATCTCCTATATCACTCAATCTCCCAGAAAAATTATCAGCATTAACCTCAGGAATACCCCCTGTATTACTAGAAATAACCGGAACTTTTGCAGCCATGGCCTCTAACGCCGATAATCCGAAGCTTTCTATTTCTGAGGGAAGTAAGAATAAGTCGCTGAATGACAATATTTTATTTGTTTCATTACTTTTACCGAAAAATATAACCTTGTCTTTTATACCTAATTTTTTAGCCTTTTTTTCTGCCTTATTTTTTTCAGGACCATCTCCAATCATTAGTAATTTTACAGATATTTCTTTTTGAATACCATAAAAAATATCAATTACATCCATAATTCTTTTAACTTTTCTAAAATTACTCACATGTGTAATGATTTGATGGTTTTTGTTGAGTAAATTGGTTTTTGATGAAGCTGGATTATATTTTTCAAGATTCACAAAATTTGGTATCACTTCAATATGTTTATTTATTTCAAACAATGATAAAGTATCATCTTTGAGACTTTCTGAAACAGCAGTTACATAGTCAGAATTGTTTATGCTATATTCAACAGCTGTTTTATACGATGGATTACTTCCAACTAAGGTGATATCAGTTCCGTGTAATGTTGTTACAACTGGAATTTTGATACCAATTGAATTAAGCATTTGTTTAGCCATAAGGGCGGCATATGCGTGCGGAATTGCATAATGAACATGAAGTATATTTATTTTATATTTCTTCACAATTCCAACTAATCTTGATGATAGTGCTAGTTCATAGGGAGGATAATGAAATAATGGATAATTTGGAACTTCTACTTCATGAAAATGAACCTTGTTACTAAATAATTCAAGTTTTACCGGTTGATTATAAGTTATAAAATGGATTTCATGTCCTTTTTTAGATAATTCAATTCCTAATTCAGTTGCTAACACTCCGCTTCCTCCAAAAGTCGGGTAACATACAATCCCTATAATCATAATCTATTTAATAATTGAGTTATAAATAACTTCTTGAATTTTACTTCTAATATCTTCCTTTACAAGTTTAGATTTACTTGCTGTCTCACCAGTTGGATAAGACCTGTTAGATAAGAAGACATATACAATTTCTTGTTCAGGATCAGCCCAAGCAAATGTTCCTGTCCATCCAGAGTGGCCAAAACTATCCATTGAAACACAGCCACATGTTGGTCCTTCTTTCTCTAATTGAGGCTTGTCAAAACCAACTCCTCTCCTATTGTCTTCTTCACAATAATAACAATTATTAAACAAATTAATTGTATTAGATTCTATAATTTGCTGATTAGCGTAATTACCTTTTTGGATATACATCTGCATTACTTTAGCTACATTAATAGAGTTGCCAAATAATCCAGCGTGTGATGAAACACCACCAAACATTGCAGCCGCCATATCATGGACATATCCATTTATCTCTTTATATCTAAAATATTCGTCTATTTCTGTTGGAGCAATATTATTAGTGAATTTTTTTATGTAAGGATTATATGTTAAATCAACACCTAGTTTTTTAAAAAGTAATTTTTGTATAATTTCTTCTAGGTTTTGATTATAAAAATCTTCTATGTACTCTTGAATAATTAGATATGACAAATCGCTATACTTATATTTAGTTTTAAGTAAATCACTTTCTTTAATTATATCTCTGATAGTGTCAATATAATCAGCTCTTAAAAATAGGTCTGGAGCAACTTTTATACTATTAATTTTATTTTTTTTAAAACTGTAATATTTTGAAGATGGTTTGTTCTCTTCATCTAAAGTCATCTTATAAAAAGGAATCCAAGCTTGAAGACCAGCGTGTCCTGATAAAAGCTCCTTTATTGTAATATCCGATTTATTAGAGTCTTCATATCTAGACATTATGTTTTTTAATTTCGTTTCTAAACCAATAACTCTTTGATCTACAAGATTCATAACTATTGGAGTTGTTACAAGAATCTTTGTTAGTGAAGCTAAATCATATATTGTTTTAGAGTTAGTTTTTATATCCTCATTATATCTAAGTTTTCCAAATGATTTTTCATAAATAACCTTTGAATTTTTAGCTATTAAAATTTGAGCGCCAGGGGTCATTTTATTCTCAATAGCGTAATTGATTATTGAATCAATTTTTTTAAATAGTTTTTTTGAGTCTACGCCCACATTTTCAGGGTCTGTATAACTTAAAATATTAATATTGTTTAAATATATCCCATCACCTTCTTTATATTTTTCATTAATGCTTACAGGTAGTACCCCTTTAATTTCTTTTGCACCAAATAATTGTTGAGCTACAGTTTTTTGAAATTCTGGATTATTTTGATAACTGATTAAAATAGAATTAAATGAATCTAAATTTAATTGGGTCAACATATATGGATTTGTAAATGATACTAATATTTTGTTGTCAAATTTTTCAAGTATTTTAAACTTTTCAAGTTCATTCAAAGTGAATTTTTTATTCATATTTTGCCATGGTGTTTCTGACTTCATATGAATACTCACAATTATTCTATCATATTCATCCAAAAAACTTCTTAAATCGTCTTGATTAATATCAGTGATATTTACTGATTTAATATTTTTATACTTATTTAGGTAATTATTAAATACAATTCCATTATCGTTTCCAAACTGCAAGTTTAGTATACCATCTGTATCTAATTTTATTGGAATCAAATTATTCTTATTACTAATAAGAGTAGGAATATTTTCGATTGTGTTATTGATCAAATTTTTAACAGAGATATTATTGAGATCTTCAATTAAATTTTCGGTTTTGATTCTAGTATAATTATTTAAACCAACTTTGTACTTAGCTTTAAGTATCTTTTTAACAGACCTAGAAAGTCTTTCTTCAGAAATTCTACCTTTATTGTAAGATTTTTTTATAGCCTTAATACCTTTTGATATATCAGATGACATAAGAAGAATATCATTTCCAGCTAAAAACGCCATAAGATCAGCATTTTTCTTAGAATAATCTGAAATACCTTTCATTTCTAAAGCATCAGTAATAATTAAACCTTTAAATCCTAGATCTTTGATTAAGATATTTTCGATAATATTTCTTGACAATGTAGAAGGAAGCATCCTCTCTTTTTCTAAAGATGGAACATTTAAATGAGCTATCATAATTGATGATAATCCATTCTCGATTAACTTTTTGTAGGGGTATAATTCTACTTCTCTAATTCTTTTTTCATTAAAATCAATGGTCGGTAAAGTTAAATGAGAATCTTTAGATGTATCTCCATGGCCAGGAAAGTGTTTTGCAGTTGCTAATATATTTTTTGACTGTATTCCTTTAGTAAAATTAATTCCCTTATTAGAAACGCTTATTTTACTTTCACCAAAAGATCTATTTCCTATAATTGGATTATTTGGGTTAGTATTTATATCAACTACCGGAGCGAAATTCATATGAATACCCAATCTTTTAAATTGATTACCTATTTCAGAACCAATGTTTTCTAAAATTGAATCATTTTTCAATGCACCAAGACTCATATTCCATGGAATTTTTGGTACAGAATCTAGTCTCATTCCAACACCCCATTCAGCATCCATGCTAATAATTAAAGGAATAGATGAGGAATTTTGAAACTTATTTGTAAGATTTGCTTGAACAGAAGGGTTTCCTGTTGAGAATATTAACCCACCTATTTTAAAATCTTTTATATCATTGATAATTTTTTCGGAATTATTTGTTTTTTTGGATGTAGCCTGAACAAAAAATAATTGGCCAATTTTCTCATCAAGGGAAAGGTTTTTGTAAATAGAATCAACCCATTTATTTTGATTTATAATATCATCAGTGGCTAATGGATCAACTACTTGTGAGCTTAAGCTATGAAAACACAAAAAAATCAAAATAATATTTCTCATGATAAAAACCTTTTATGCCAACTATTTTTAATATCTACTTCCCAATTGTTTTCTAATTCATAAATATTTTTAACCAAGTTATTAAAAACGATTAGGTTTTGATTTGATTCAAGATTTTTACAAAAAACTTTAAACTCATTCAGGTGCATTGTTTGAATACTCTCATCTTCGATGTATTTAACATGTAGTTTGTCTAATAATTGTAAACTATATGAATTCTCTAAATCTCTGATAAAATTTACAAGCGAATCAATAGAGCATCCTGAAACCATATTACTTTCATCAGCAGCTATTATTATAAAAGTGTTATATCTAATTTCAAATGATGACCTAAAATCATTTTGATGTGATTTCCATTCATTTAAAAAAAGGTTTAATTTTTCTTTTATTATTTCAATTGTATGTTGTTCTAAAGGGTTAATTGATTGAAAAACCCAAACTCTAGAATTTTTATTTAATGAATTAAAATCAACTATCATCTTATAAGTCCTTTGCCCTAACTATAAGTTCTGCAATATCTAAAACCTCCACTTGTTTATCCGCTTCAAACGACTTAGTACCATCTGTTAACATTGTATTACAAAAAGGACAACCAGTAGCCACAATTTTAGATGTATTTTTCTTTATTTCTTCAGCTCTTTCTAAATTTATCTCAGTTTTTCCTTTTTCAGACTCTTTAAACATTTGAGCACCACCGGCACCACAACATAGTGCTTTTGACTTACATCTTTTGAGTTCAGCTAATTCAGCATCAATTTTTTTTATTAGATTTCTTGGAGCATTATACTCATTATTCGCCCTTCCTAAAAAGCATGGATCGTGATATGTGATTTTTTTTCCCTTGTATGATCCACCTTCTATTGAAAACCTACCTTCCTCTAATAATTTATTTATAAATTGAGTATGGTGATAAACCTTATAATTTCCACCTAAATCAGGATATTCATTTTTAAGAGTATTAAAACAATGTGGGCAGGTAGTAACTATTGTTTTAATATCAAATGAATTAAGAACCTCAATGTTTGTCATAGCCTGCATCTGAAACAGAAATTCATTTCCAGCTCTTTTTGCAGGATCACCAGTACATGACTCGTCCTTACCTAAAACTCCAAAGGAAATATTCGCAGAATTTAAAATTTTTACAAATGCTTTTGTGATTTTTTTAGCACGATCATCAAAACTACCGGCACATCCTACCCAAAATAAAATTTCAGGAGATATACCTTCATTTAAAAATTCCTCAATTGTTTTTATTTTAAGGTTATTCATCATTAAAAACTTCAATTGTAACTTCTTTTCTAACTAAGTCGCCAAATGTTCCGTTATACCTTGTTGCTTTAACCAAATGATTATCAATCCAATGGTAATTTCCTCCTCTTGGCTTACCCATAAGTAAAGAATGATATTTAAATCCATGTTTCTTCAACCAATTCTCAGTAACTTTTCTATGTTCTTCCACTCTTGATGTAAAAAAACAAATCATATGACCTTCTTCATACCATCTGTTACAAGTTTTCAAAGCATCATCAAACGGCATACACGTTCCCATTCTTTCCGGTTCTTCGTTTGGAACATCTTCTGTAATTGTACCATCAATATCAATTAGGTAATTTTTAACTCCTTCAGGAAGCACTGGACTTATTTTTTGTCCAGATTCAACTTTTTCGTGTAAAATTTTATCAATTTCGTTTCTATCCATAATTTTTATTCATTCCAATTTAATCTATCTTGTTGATTATAGGGCCATGGGGCTCCGTTATTCTCAATATTATTCATCATGTTGTTCAACTCATTTGGAGCTGAAGATTCTTCCATAACTAAATTTCTTCTCATATCCATAATAATAGAAAGTGGATCTATACTTATTGGACACTCTTCAACACAAGCATTGCAAGAGGTGCAAGCCCATAGTTCTTCTCTAGAAATATAATCTCCAAGAAGCTTTTTATCATCACTTATAAACTCACCATGTTTGTCGATATTCTTCCCAACTTCTTCTATCCTATCTCGTGTATCCATCATTATTTTTCTTGGAGATAATTTTTTTCCAGTAATGTTAGCTGGACATACACTAGTACATCTACCGCACTCTGTGCAAGAGTAAGCATTTAATAGTTGAAGCCATGATAAATCTGTTACATCACTTGCTCCAAACTTTACATCATTACTGTTTTCAGATTCAACAGGTTTACCCATCATTATATTAACCTCATTAGTGACAGATTTCATATTGTTTAATCTTCCTATTTTGGAAATTGAACCATAAAAAGTATTTGGAAATGCTAGAATAATGTGTAAGTGCTTTGAATAGTATAGATAATTTAGAAAAATTAGAATACCTACTATATGAGTCCACCAGAAAGATCTTTCTAAAACGTGAAGAGTATCGATGCTGTAGTCTGAAAAAAACGGGTAAATAAAACTGCTTATTATGTTTCCATTATTCATGTTTTGAAATTCCACATCCGTAGCATTCATTAATAGAAATAAACTCATAAGTAAGATTTCAAAATATAAAATTAAATCTGCGTCAAGCTTTGGCCATCCTTTCATTTCTACTTCTCTAAATCTCTTTATTCTGATAATATTTCTTCTAATCCAGAAAATAATTACTGAAATTAGAACTAGTACAGCAAAAACCTCAAAAGAACCTATTAAAAAACCGTATAAAGGACCCGCTGATGAAAATATCCTATGTGTACCAAATATTCCATCGATTAAAATCTCAATTAATTCAATATTAATTATTATGAATCCCAAATAAACAATTAAATGAAGAGTTCCCGCTATTGGTCTAGTAACCATCTTTGATTGACCCAATGCAATCCTTAACATATTTCGCCATCTTTCTGGTTTGTTAGTTATAGGTTCAGTCTGCCCATTGCCTATATTTATATTTCTTCTAAGTCTATTTATATTTCTAATAAAAAAACCAAGAGAGGTTATTAATATTAACACAAAAATTATGTTAGGGATGTATTCCAATTATTTATTTTTTTTTGGTTCCTTACTTTTTTTTCCAAATACAGAAAAATTTATATATCTATCTGGATTGAGTTTGATATCTTCTATCAGTATGTTTAATTGATTGGTGGCATTTTCAAGATTATTGTATATGGATTCATCATTAATTAGCATACCTGCAGTTCCATCAGAATTCTTTAAGCTTGATGTAATTGAATTTAAATCACTTACAAGTGTATTTAAATTTGATGTAATAGTGATGATATCATCTGAATTAATCGAGTCAGTTATAGACTTTATGTTATTACTTGCAATCTTGAAATCCGTAACAGCGTTTGTTAAATTATCTGAATTATTTGTGATTAAATCTGAAATTTCGTTTGATGTTTCGGAAAGACTATTTGTTAGATTAGAAAAATCTTCAATGCTAGATTTAAGTTCTTTTTTGGTTTCATCATCAAAAAGAGTGTTTATGTTTTGAAGCACTATTTCTGCATTTTTCATCACAGCTTCTAGTTGAAGTTGAACCTGAGGTAATATTTGGTTTACCAATTCAGTTAATCCAGGCTTGATAATACCTCTTAAAATATCACCGTCAAGTGCTATAGTTGAATCATTTTTATAATCAGGGATTATAGCAATAGCTTTACCACCAATTAACCCTGTTTCATATAATTCAGCCAAACTAGTTTTTGGAAAAACTACATCATTATCTATAGTGATATCAACAAGTAATTCTCTTGTGTTTTTAGAATTAAAATTAATTTTTTGAACTTTTCCAATTTTAAAGCCATTCATTGTAACTGGATTAGAAACTGAAAGTCCATCAACTTTTTCATATTTCACAGTAAATTTTCTGTTTTTATCAAAGAGATTAATACCCTTAAGATAATTGTATGAAAAGACACTCATCATCACTCCTATAATCGCTAAAAATCCAACCTTAATTTCTTTAGTAAATTTCATTTTCTATTTCTTACTTATAAAATTATGAATTTATATTTAATACATTTAATCAATCGATTTCAAATAATTTACCGTTTTCAAATCCCACTATATAAGCATTAGGGAAACCATTAGATCTGGCATATTTTTGTTTCCTTCTGATCTCCTCAAGACTTTTAGAGCTTGAGTAAAAATATTTATAAATAAGACCCTGTTTGACTCTTGATAGATTTGTCAATCCTTTAAAGTTATATGATTTAAGCTCTAGCCTTCTCTTTCCAGCAGCTATTTGGACTTTGTAAACTATTTCACTCTCATTAACAGGTTTTATGTTAAAATCATTTGAGTAATTAATCGCTTGTTTATATTTTTCAACAGCTTTAAAAATACTATTTGAAATTTCAGTTTGTCCCTTTTTTGAATTTAGATAAGCCCCCTCACTATTATTAGTCATAAAACCAGCTTCGATTAGGATGCTTGGCATATATGTGTTGTGTAAAACCCAAAATCCAGATTGTTTAACTCCCCTATTTTTTCTCTTTAAGTCTTTAGTGAAATTATCTTGTACAAAGCTTGCAAGGAGAATACTTTGATCAAGATATTCTTCCTGCATCAAAGTTAAGCCTATTAATGATTCTGGAGATTTAGGGTCAAACCCTTGATAGTTTTCTTCATAGTCTTCCTCTAAGAAAATTACTTCATTTTCTTTTAACGCTACATCAAAATTTGCTTTGCTAACGTGTAATCCGTAAACAAATGTTTCAGAACCATATACTCGATGATCATGAAAAGCATTACAGTGGATTGAGATAAATAGATCAGCGTCAGCTTCATTTGCTATATTCGCCCTCTGTCTAAGAGTTAAAAAAATATCTTTTTTTCTTGTGTAAATAACTTCATTTCCGCTATTCTCTAATTTTTTACCCAGATCTAAAGCTATATTTAAAACTATATCCTTTTCTTTAATACCACTTTTGTTGGGTCTACCTGGATCCTTACCGCCATGACCTGCGTCGATAACAATTTTAAATGGTTTCTGAGCAAAAGTTGTTTGTGGATAACAAGAAAATATTAAAATAATAATTAATAATGCTTTTCCTGTTAAACTATGGTTAAAAAAAAGTGACTTTGAACAAACTTTAATCATAAATTATGTATTATAGCCTTAAAATATACGTAAATTTATATCTGTTTCTAGGTAATACTAATATACACTCAATAGGTTGAAAACAAACTTTTCCAGATTATTATTATTCTTAAGTTATACATTTTTTATAAACATTATAACCTATGCAACCCCTAACATTATTAAACTAGATACTATCAAACAAATTGATTCTATCAAACCCGTAAATCGATCATTATTAGGCAAGATTACATACGAAGCTTCAGACACAACTGCTATTAGTCCTAAAGACAAGCTTATAAGGCTTTATAATAATGCTAAGATTACATACCAAGACATGGAAATAACATCGGGTATTATAATAGTTGATTATGATAAGAATGAAATTTACGCTGGAAGAATAAAAGATTCATTAGGAGAATATACACAGTTGCCTGTTTTTAAACAAGGTCAAGATGAGATAAGGCCGGATTCTTTGAAATTTAATATGGATACTAAAAAAGCAATAATATTTAATTCAAGGACTGAAGAAGCTGGTTTAAATATTCTTTCAGATAAAACAAAAAAAGAAAATGATTCAGTTTATTATATGGATAGGGCAAAATTTACTACCTCTGCTGATATAGATAATCCTGAATATTATTTTTTACTAAGAAAAGCAAAAGTAATCCCAGGTAAAAAAATCATTACTGGGCCCACAAATATGTATATCGCTGATGTACCCACCCCTATTGGTCTCCCATTCGCTTATTTTCCTATTTCAAATAAAAGAAGTTCGGGAATAATTTTCCCTTCTTTTGGTGAACAAAATTCAAGAGGATACTTTATACAAAATGGTGGTTATTACTTACCTGTAAATGATAATTTTGATTTAACTCTACTTGGAGATTATTATACAAACGGAAGTTACGGTTTTAGAGTAGAAAACACCTATTTATACAGATATAGATTTCGAGGGAATTTAAGCTTTAGATTTGAAAATTTAATACAAAGTGAGAGAGGTTTTCCTGATTATTCAAAAAGTTCCATTTATAACTTGAGATGGTCTCATAGCCAAGACTCAAAATCAAATCCAAACTCCAGATTTTCAGCTTCTGTAAATTTAGGTAGCAGTAAATATTATCAGCAATCTATAAATCAAATGAATGCTGCAAACTTTTTAAATAATTCTCTATCATCCTCAGTTTCATATTCCAAAACCTTTCCTGGTGAACCTCAGGTTAATCTAAGTTTGTCGGCAACACATTCTCAAAATACAAATACACAAACTATAAACATGACACTTCCTACACTACAAGGAAGTATTTCTAGAATTTATCCATTTGCTCCAAAAGTTGGGACTAAAAAAGGAGTCATTCAAAATATAAATTTTCAGTATAACTTAAGGGGTGAAAATAGGATTTTGACAACCGACTCATTATTTTTTAAAAAGGAAATGTTTGAATCTGCTAAAACCGGATTGCAACATTCAATTCCTATTAGTACTAATTTTAAATTATTAAAATATTTCAGTTTTTCAACAAGTGCTAATTTTCAAGAAACTTGGGTTTTTAAGACTATTAACAAAGAATATGATTCTGAATTACAGGATGTTGTTACCAGTGAAAATAGTGGATTTGATTCTTTTAGAACATACAATTTATCCACAAGTTTAGGAACTACTATATACGGAATGTATAATTTTTCTGAAAAAAGTAAAATAAGAGCTATAAGACACGTGATGAGACCCTCAATTAGTTATGGAATTTCTCCATCTTTTGATAAGTATTATGATAGTTATGAGGTTATAAGTGCTGATGGATTAACAACTTCTGATGTTGAATACTCGAGGTTTGAAGGTTCAATTTTTGGCTTACCAAATAAAAACTATGCCAGCTCCATTGCTTTATCCCTAAATAACAATGTTGAGGCTAAAGTAGTTGATACAGAAAATGAAGAAAATGATTTAAAAAAAGTTGTTATTTTAAATAATTTAAATTTTTCGACATCATATAATATTGCTGCTGATTCACTAAGATTAACACCTATAAGGATGAATGGTGGCACTCAATTATTTAAAAATAAAATGAATATTAATTTTGGTGCAACATTAGATCCTTATGCACTAGATGAAAATAATAATAGAATTGATCAGTTTCAGATTAATAGTGGTGGTGGATTATTTAGATTAACCAGTGCAAATTTGACATTTAATTATGCGTTTAGCAGTGATAGTTCTGAAAAAAAATCTGATAGAAATCAGTCTGCGATAGACGAATCCATGAGAAATGGTGGAAGAGATGATGATTTATTTGGAAGAGCGATGGATACATCTACTGAGGAATTTTCAAGAGTAGATGATGAAAAAAAAGAAAAAAAACCAAATAACTTATATAACTATAAAATTCCATGGTCATTAAGAATGGCATATGCTGTTAATTATAACAACTCAGTTGGACAAAATGAAATCTCTTCTCATTCTTTGATGTTTTCAGGAGATGTTGAGCTATCCCCCAAATGGAGTGCTGGTGTATCATCAGGATATGATTTCAAAAATCAAGGGATAACATATACACAATTACGATTTGAAAGAGATTTATTAAGTTGGAGAATGAATTTCAGTTGGATTCCATTTAGCGCTAATAAATCATGGAATTTCTTCATTGGCATTAAAAGCGGTATGTTGAGTGATATAAAATATGACAAAAGAAGACAAAGAGATAAAATTTTATAATTAAATTTATACTATGAAAAAAATAATTAAAACTGAGAAAGCTCCAATGCCTATTGGTCCTTACAATCAAGCTGTGATAGCAGGTAATTATATGTTTATCTCTGGTCAGATAGCCCTAAATCCAAAAAATGGAGAATTAATGACTGGTGAAATTAAAAAGGAAACAGCACAGGTAATGGAAAATTTAAAAGCTATTTTAAGTGAAGCTTCATTAACATTTGAAAATGTTGTTAAAACAACAATTTTCTTATCAAGTATGGATGATTTTTCTAGCGTAAATGAAGTTTACGGATCTTATTTAAATGAATCAACTGCTCCAGCACGAGAAACGGTTGAAGTTAGTAAACTTCCAGTTGGGGTAAATGTAGAAATATCAATGATAGCTATGCTCTAGTTTCTTCTGATGAAACTTCAATAACCCATCAATTGGTTTTCGGATTATATTTCCAGCTCTTAATCCATGAGATTTGAGACAATCTTCTAATTCTTCTTTCAGATAAAATGAAATTGAGCCAACAAAATGGATTGGAATATCTTTTGCGTCACTAAACTGTAGTATTTGCCTTTCAATAAAAAGGTTAAAACCTCTTTTAATTAACATTTGCCCATATTCTGAGTCTTTATTATTTATCAAAAACTTAGCAAAAGTTGCAAGGTATGTATTAGGATTGGGTTGTTTGTATAGATTATCCTTAATGCTTTCAGCGTCTAAATCAAACTCTTTTTCAAACTTTATTGACGTTTCATCAGGAATTCTGTTAAAATAAAAATCTCTTAATAATTGTCTACCAAAATAATTACCACTAGCATCATCCATTAATATATAACCTAATGAAATTACTCTTTGATCAATATCTTGACCATCAAAATATGTGCAGTTTGACCCTGTCCCTAGAATACAAACTATAGACTTTGAGTTTTCTTCAGCGGTTGAGTAAATAGCTGCATAAGTATCCTCCTTTATAGAAAATTCTTTACAGTTTATAAAAATATCACTAAAAACATTTTTAATTAGCACACGCGGAGGTTCTGTGCCACAACCAGCTCCGTAAAAATGAATTTCTTCAACATCTTTTCTGAATTTGTATAATTCAAAATTATTAACAATTCTTTCCTTTAAAATATGATTTGTTAAAACCTGTGGGTTTAACCCTAGTGTTTGAGTTTCAAATAAAACCTTACCCCCTCTATCTATAGCGATCCAATCAGTTTTTGTCGAACCACTGTCTACAATTAATATCATTATCTTCGGTTAGTTAGTTAGTTAGTTAGTTAACAATTATGTATTTTATGAATTAATTCTACAAGCTTTGTTGAATATCCGTATTCATTATCGTACCAAGAAATTATTTTAAAAAACGTTGAACTTAACTCAATTCCTGCGTTAGCATCAAAATTACTTGTTAAAGGACAACCAACATAGTCTTGTGAGACAACTGCTTCTTCCGTATAACCAAGCACTCCTTTTAGTTCATTTTCACTCGCTTTTTTAAATATTTCTTTTATCTCATCATAAGATGTTTCCTTTTCCAAAATAACGGTTAAGTCAACAACAGAAACATTTGCTGTAGGAATTCTAAATGCCATTCCAGTTAATTTTCCGTTTAATTCAGGAATTACTTTGCCAACCGCAATGGCAGCACCTGTAGATGATGGAATTATATTATTAAGTGAAGACCTACCAAGCCTGTAATTTTTAGCAGGTCCGTCAACTGTCATTTGTGTAGCAGTTGCCGCATGAACAGTTGTCATTAACCCTTCTTTGATCTTAAAGTTGTCATTCAAAACTTTAGCTACCGGTGCTAAACAATTAGTTGTACATGATGCATTTGAAACAATTTTATTATCACTACTTATAGAATCACAGTTAACTCCCATTACAAACATTGGTATATCCTTAGATGGAGCTGATACAGCGACTTTTTTCGCTCCTGCTTCAATATGTAAACCAGCTTTATCCATAGTTGTAAATATTCCTGTACATTCAGCAACTACGTCAATATCTAATTCACCCCAATTAATATCAGATGGATTTCTTTCTGCAGTAACTCTAATTGAATTTCCGTTTACCACTAAGTTATTTCCTGACACTTTGATTTCATCTTCTAATTTTCCGTGAACTGAATCATATTTTAATAAATATGCAAGATGATTTACATCTAATAAATCATTAATAGCTAACACTTCAACATCATTCCTTTTCAGTATTGCTCTGAAAGTAATTCTTCCTATTCTACCAAATCCATTAATTCCTACCTTAATTTTACTCATTTTATAATTTTTATTTAAATTGATATAATATCACTGACCTTTAAAAGTTCAGGGTTAATTTTTGTAATACCTTTGATTGCCTTTTTAAATGGTGTCAGTAATACTTTATTGTTTTGAAGACCAACCATCGAGCAGTTTTCTCCAGCAATAATTGATTCGACAGCTTTTACTCCTAATCTACTAGCTAAAACTCTGTCAAAACATGTAGGTGATCCTCCTCTTTGCATGTGACCTAACACAGCTACTCGAGCATCATATTCTGGAAGATGTTTTTCAACATAATCTTTAAGTTGAAAAACATTGTCACCAGTCTTATCTCCTTCTGCAACAACTACAATACTTGACGATTTTCCTGTTTTTTGACTTCTTTTTAGTGATTGAATTAGTCTGTCTAACCCAAGATCTTCTTCAGGAATTAATATCTCTTCAGCACCACCAGCAATTCCAGTATTTAGAGCAATATGTCCTGCATCTCTACCCATAACTTCTATAAAAAACAACCTATTGTGAGAGCTAGCGGTATCCCTAATCTTATCTATAGATTGCATAACAGTATTTGTTGCTGAATCAAATCCAATGGTGTGAGATGTGCCGTATATATCATTATCTATTGTTGCAGGAATCCCAATAACAGGAAAATCATATTCATCACTAAAAACTAATCCTCCAGTAAAGGTTCCATCACCACCAATAACAATTAATCCATCAAGTTTATTGTTTTTTAAATTATCAAACGCCTTTTTTCTCCCCTCCTTGGTTCTAAAATCTTTTGATCTAGCAGTTTTAAGTATAGTACCACCTTTATTAATTATTCCTTTAACACTTCTAGCATTCATTTCAGTCATTTTAGCTGAAATTAAGCCGTCATATCCCTTTGAAATACCAATCGGCACAATATTGTGAAAAACACAAGAACGGACAACAGATCTAATAGCTGCATTCATGCCAGGGGCATCACCTCCAGAGGTTAATAAACCAATCTTTTTGATTTCATTTTTCACGAGCATAAATATAATAATCTATATCCTTATTAATAAGAATTTTTTAATTCTTTTTTTTTTAAAAAACTAGCTATAAATTTACCATATGATTAATGATGTATATATTTTAGCAATTGAAACTTCATGTGACGATACCTCAGTTGCTATTCTTAAAAATCAAAAAGTTCTTTCAAATATAGTTTCTAGTCAAAAAATTCATGAAATATATGGTGGTGTTGTACCCGAATTAGCTTCAAGAGAGCACGATAGACTTATTGTTCCGGTAATTAAAAAAGCCTTAAAAGATTCTGGTATTAAATTAAATGATTTAAATGCTGTAGCTTATACTAGAGGTCCTGGTTTATTAGGGTCATTGCTTGTTGGAACATCTTTTGCTAAATCATTGGCTTTATCTTTAAATATTCCTTTAATTGAAGTCAATCATATGGAGGCTCATATTCTTTCAATATTTATTGATGATAATCCTAAACAGCCAAACTTTCCTTTTATAGCCTTAACCGTTTCTGGCGGACATACACAATTAGTTTTAGTTAAAAGTGTTACAGATTTTATTGAAATAGGTGCAACTCTAGATGATGCAGCCGGTGAGGCTTTCGATAAATCAGGTAAAATTATGGGCTTAAATTATCCTGCCGGACCTAAAATAGATGAACTTGCTTCAACCGGTGACTTTAAAAGGTTTAAATTCTCTAAACCAAAGGTAGATGGGTTAAATTTTAGCTTTTCTGGACTGAAAACAAATTTTAAAAATTTTATAAATAAACATGATAAAGATTTTGTGAACAATAACTTAAATGATTTATGTGCTTCACTACAGTTTACAATTATTGATATATTATTAGATAAAATGACAAAAGCAAAAGATATTCATGATATTAGTGATTTTGTTGTATGTGGAGGTGTTTCGGCAAATTCTTTCTTAAGAAAAGAATTAAATAATTTAGAAATTAAAGCTAACATCAAGACTTACGTACCAAAAATTAATTACTCAACAGATAATGCTGCTATGATTGGAATTAACGGATATTTTAAATTTAAAAACTCTGATTTTGGTAGTTTGAGTGATTACAGTATCTCAAAATATAATTTTTAATGAACCTTTTTTACTCCCCCAATATAAATGAATTTGATCAAGAAATTATTTTTTTTGGTCAAGAAAATATACATCTAAGTAAGGTGTTAAGAAAAAAATCTGGTGATACTGTTTCTGTTACGAACGGAAAAGGATTTTTATTTAATTGTGTAATACTTGAATCAGATAAAAAAAAATCTATTCTTAAGATTCTAAATTTTTCCAAAATTAATAATGATCATGCAAAGCTTAAAGTTGGAATTTCTTTAACAAAGAAAATTGATAGATTTGAGTGGTTTTTGGAAAAATCCACTGAAATAGGTGTATTTGAAATAACTCCAATTATAACTCAAAATTCAGAGAGAAGAAAATTTAATCAAGAAAGAGGTAACAAGATACTATTAGCTGCAATGAAACAATCGTTAAGGTGCGAACTACCAATATTAAACAATCCTGTACTTTTTTCAGACTATCTTTCAAATAGTAAAGATTCTTATGATTCTTATGTTGCAACCTGTTACAATAATGAAACAATGATGTTAAATAAAACTTTAGCTAAGGGGAATAATTCAGAAATAATAATTGGTCCTGAAGGAGGATTTACCTTGGATGAGATAAATTTGGCAAAAAAAGCTAACTTTACACCTGTGTCTCTAGGTGAAAACAGGTTAAGAACTGAGACGGCAGGGGTTTTAGTATGTTCAATTTTTTCAATTATTAATCAAGCATGAGTTCTAAAGAATTAGTAAAATCAGTTGTATTTATATCTTTTCTAGCTCTGTTGATATTTATATTGTTTAAGATTAAAATAGGATTACTTTATATATTTATTGCCCTAATCCTGACTTTAATTGTTAATCCTTTTAATCAATTATTAAGAAATAAGTTCAAAATTAGAAACACATTCTCATCATTATTCTCTATATCAATATTAATTTCATTTTTCTCATTAATCGTTGGTTTGTTTGTCCCAATTTTATCTAGACAAGGAAAAAATTTGTCTTTGTTAAACACAAATGAGTTTAAAGAAAAATTTCAAACAACAATTGATGGTATTGTTAATTATTTTGATAGTCAAAATATCAGCATATTTGATTTTTTCACAGATTTAAATATTATTTCTGAAATCGATTTTGGGTTTGTTACAAAGTTGTTTAACTCCATATTATCCCAAATTGGTAGTTTGAGTATTGGAATTCTTTCCGTTTTATTTATTACTTTTTTCCTACTCAGAGATGGAAATAAATTATTTGATAAAATGGTAGTCCAATTTCCAGTAAAACAGGGTAAAAAACTATCTCAATCATTTATAAAAATTGAAAATTTACTTACTAGATATTTTTCAGGTGTTTTGTTACAGATTATAATTTTATTTGTTTTTTACTTACTACTACTTTTAATAATTGGAGTAGAAAACTCACTAGCTATTGCATTTATTTGCGCTGTTTTAAATATTATTCCTTATTTAGGCCCATTGATTAGTATAATTTTGATGATAATATTATCAGCAACTAATAATCTTGACACCTTTATATTAGATGACTTTTTGATTAATTCCATATGGTTATTAACTGGATTTACATTTATCCAGATGATTGATAATTTTTTACTTCAACCTTATATTTTCTCTTCCTCTATAAAGTCTCATCCGCTTGAGGTTTTTGTGGTTATAATTTTCTTTGGCCTGTTATTTGGAATTTTTGGGTTAGTAATAGCTATCCCCATTTACACTACAATAAAAGTTATATATTCTAGTTTTTTCGATACTAGAAAAATTATAAGCAGTTTATTTAAATAAAATATCATGAGAAATTTATTACTAATATTATTTTCAGTTGCAACATTAATTAGTTGTGAAAATGAACCCGTCTTTAACCCTTTTGAATATAATTCAAATCTAACAATCAAACAAAATTTGACTAACGGTGTTACTGTTTTAGATATATTGAATTATAATGATATCACATCATTTTACGGGATTGAATATGGAGGTGGATTTATTTTTCATGTAAATCCTAATAATGGAGAAATGATTGTTGCTACTGACTATTCGGAAATTGGAGATGTAGCTTGGGGTGATGTTTTTGATTTAGACACTAGTCATAATATTGGTGATGGTGATATAAACACACAGCTGATAATCGAGGGTAATCAAAATGATAATAGTTCTAACGGTACAGAGTTTGGAAGTGATGACTATGCCTTTAAAATAGTATCCGATCTAAATTATAATGGATATAGTGATTGGTTTATACCTTCCAGTGGGTCAATGGGAATTATTTATAGTAATATCCATTCTTTAGGCTATGGAAATTTTAACGAAAATCTTGTCTATTGGTCTTCTACAAAAGAAGGTTATTTTCCTTATGTTATGGCATTTAATTTTGAATCATGGGGAGGACTCCCATTTCTTGGATCTTGCCTAGATGTTAATGGTTTACTAATCGCAAGAAAAATTCAACAATAAATCATCTTTATTAAATAAAAAATCCCCACAATTGTGAGGATTATTCTGTGATCGCGAAAGGATTCGAACCTTTGACCGTCTGCTTAGAAGGCAGATGCTCTATCCAGCTGAGCTACGCGACCTTACTAAATTATGTCGGGGTGGCAGGATTCGAACCTGCGACCTCCGCGTCCCAAACGCGGCGCGATAACCGGGCTACGCTACACCCCGAGATGGCGGAGAGACAGGGA
>Ga0208127_1000462_pt1 | contig 20868 bp, 18 predicted proteins | sample ETNtaG_6_FD_185751 | JGI IMG/M metagenome (GOLD analysis project Ga0208127, IMG submission 185751) | Marine microbial and viral communities from oxygen minimum zone, Eastern Pacific Ocean - ETNP201306SV45 (SPAdes) (version 2) | ecosystem: Environmental > Aquatic > Marine > Oceanic ... | reverse complement strand
AAAATGTATCTTGGCATTGATCTCGGGACCTCCGCACTCAAAGTGATTCTCATTGATGATGACCAGAATCTTCTTGGAGAAAAAAACATCCCCCTTGAGGTAAACCGTCCTCAAACACTATTTTCAGAACAATCTTCTGAAGGATGGTGGAACGCCCTGGAAGACTTCTTTTAGTAGTTTTGTTCAACGGTGGATTGTGTTTTAAACATTTTTTCCTGGAGTGGCCTGACTTCTTCCCAAGCTGAAGAAAAAACATTCTCATAGTGCTTCTGATAGTACTCCACCCATTCAGATTGCGGGCTGATTTCCTCGGAATTCATTTTTATTTGGGCAAGGGCGTCATCAAAGTCCTGATATAAGCCCGCACCAATCGCTCCCAATATGGCTGCTCCAAGGCTCACCGACTCGGTGATATCAAGGCGGACCAGCGGGCGGTTCAAGACCGAAGCCTTGATTTTCAAAAGCAGGGGATTTTGACTTTCACCTCCGAAACAGTGAATTCTGCTGAGGGTTGGAAATTCTGGATATTGCATCATACCCTCAACAATCATTCTTACATTACAGGCCATGCCTTCTAAAATGGACCTGTAAATCGATACATGATCGGTGTCAGTCCCCAAACCCAATAGGGTTCCTTTCGATTGTTCTGCAGGGTTGGGGGGAGATCCGAATTTCAGATAAGGAAGAAATAAAAGTCCATTGCTTCCTGCCGGAATTTTTCCTGCCTCATCAATCAATTCTTCATGGGAGAAACGGTTTCCCATCAGCCGGTGGAACCACTGCACAGCAGCTCCTGAGGTAAAAAATCCGCCGTCAAAATAATAATAGGGTTTGTCAACATGAATGACTCCCTGAGTGTAACCTAAAGTCCCGACAGTTTTATCCTTCATCGGCTTCTCCATGAAGACTGTCAATGATTCTGCAGTCCCCATGGAGTCCGTCAGGGTGCCATATTTTAGCGCACCAGCCGTAAGAGCTCCGACAAAATGGTCGTGACCTCCGGCTGACACGGTACATCCCTGGTCCAAACCGATTTCTCCTGCCAGTTCCGGCAGCACCGTCCCAAGAGCACTTCCGGATGGAACCAGGTCCTGATACCACTCTCTTGGGATGCCTAATTCGCCGAGAAGATCTTCCTCATATTTCAGAGTGTGGATATTCAGGGCAAAAGTTCTGGATGCCAGACTGAAATCTGTTGCAGGAATGCCGCAAAGCTTCCAGGCCAGAAAGTCTGCAGTGTTCAGCCAACTCTTTATTTTTGAGAAAACTTCCGGTTCGTGGTCACGAATCCACATCTGTTTACAGATCCCAAAAAATGGATAGGGATACAAACCCGTGATGTCAAAAAGTCGCTGCTTCCCGATTTTCTGTTCCAACCATTTCACCTGGCCCGCAGTTCTTGCATCGTACCAGGCGATCACCGGGTAAAGCGGTTCCCCTTTTCCGTCCAGAGGCACGGCTGCTTCCCCGACACTTGCCACCGCGATGGATCGTATTCTTTGTGGATTTTCAACTTCTGAAACCGCGACTTTCATCGCTTCCAGACAGGAAGACCATAGATCCTCAGATTCGGTTGAAGCCCACCCCGGGTTTGGCCGATCCACCTTGGGTTCTGAACTTCCTTGGGCCACTACCGTCCCATCCATTTTAAAAACCAAAACCCTGATACGGCTGGTTCCTGCATCAATGCCCATGATTAATTCATCCGCCATGCTTAGCTCTCAATTCATATTTCATTTTATTCATGTTTATCCTCGAATCATCAATGCTTGGGGATTGTATATCTTTGAAAAAATTGAAATCATTTTCTGCTAATATTTATTTCGTTATATTCTGCATAATATTTAAATCAACTTCCCAGATTTTTTTAATGAATAAATCACTCGACTTCAAACTGGACAAAATCCGAAACGGAAATTACCAAAACACCGACTTCATTATCGCCGATGCCAAGGATGGCGACATGGGCGGTGGGGTCTTAGCGCCCGGACCAATGCTGGATAATCCTGAAAAACCCAAACCCTATAAAGCCTACCTGCAGGCGATGCGGGAAATGACCGATAGCGGGCTGGTCGACATCATGCTCATGTCTGCTTCATCAGCTGAAATCTTGACTGATGAGAAGATTTTCCAAAATTCTGCAGTCACTCCTGCGGTTCGATACAACGATACCACCGATGTTTGGGGACAACGGCACTCCAACTACAAGAAATTTCCCTCCAGAAATTTTAGAACCGCTCACTTGGGCAGTGTCTCAAAATTTATCGATCTCGGACTGTATTCGATTACCTTTTCCAACAATCTGGAAACAGACGTAGAATCTCTATGGGGTTTCCGAGCTTTTCTTGAGGATTTGGCAAACCATGAACTGCGTTATTTTTTAGAAGTCTTCAATCCTCAAATCGACATTGGAATTCCTGAAGAACAAATTCCTGCCTATGTCAATGACTGCATCCTGAAATGCCTCGCCGGCTTAACCCGTAAAGAGCAGCCTTTGTTTCTGAAGATGCCTTACAACGGACCCAAAGCCATGGAGGAACTCTGCAGCTACGATCCTGAAGGGTTGATCGTTGGAGTCCTTGGAGGAGGCAAGGGAACCACCAGGGATACTTTTGAGTTGGTGCGTCAGAGCGAAAAATTTGGAGCCCGGGTCGCTCTGTTTGGAAGGAAAATCAACCTAGCAGAATCTCCTCTTAACCTGGTCCGCTTCATGCGTTCGGTGATCGAAGGAAAACTCGGATCCCTGGAAGCCGTCAAGGAATACCATGATTGTCTCCAGAAAGATGGGATTACCCCCAAAATGGATCTGGAAGAAGATCAAAAAATAACTGAAACGGTGTTACTCGAAGATGCTCCTTAAACTTCAGATTTTTCTATATTAAGTTCTGAATCAATCAAGGCCTCATCGTGAATCTATAAGTAAACTTTGAGAAAACACAAAATCGCTGTTGCCGGTCATCTTTGCCTGGACCTGCATCCTGATTTAAAAAGCCTGCCTGCCAATGCTTTAATCACTCCCGGGAAAGTTTTTGAAATCGGGAACCTCGGGATCGGTACCGGCGGTTCTGTATCAAACACAGGAATCAGTCTTTTCAAGTTGGGAGTGGACACACAACTCCTGACTTGTGTCGGAGATGACATGGTCAGTCAGATGATTTTAGAATCAATAGCAGCTCATCACCCGATACTCATCGAAAACATCAAAATCCTTGAAAATCAACACGGTTCCTACACCATGGTTTTTTCTCCGGAAAACCAGGACCGCACCCTAATCCACTATCCAGGCACCAATGAAAACTTCGGAATAGAACATATCGATTTTGAACTCCTCAATGAAACATCAATTTTTCACCTGGGCTACCCGCCTCTGTTACCACGTCTCGTGAATGAAGAGGGATTCGAACTGGAGTTATTATATTCGAAAGTCAAGGAATCAGGTGTCGTCACTTCATTGGACCTTTCCCTACCTGATCCGCATGGAAATACGTCATCCGCCGATTGGAAAAAAATTTTAAAACGGGTTCTTCCCTTCGTTGAAATATTTCTGCCGAGCATCGAAGAAATTGTGTTCATGCTTCGCAAATCGGATTACCTCACGTGGAACGGAGAAGTTTTACCTTACCTTACGAAACGATACATGGAGGATCTTGCTGATGAAATTTTGGAATTGGGGGCAGCGGTCTCAGGATTCAAACTTGGCAATCTGGGAATGTACCTCAAGACTTCTTCGGATTTGAGACATTTCCAAAACCTGGAAACGATGGTGGATGTATCAGAATGGATGGGAGTCAATCTTTGGCAGCCTGCCTTTCAGGTGGAAGTTCAGGGAACCACCGGCGCAGGCGATAGCGCTTATGCAGGATTTCTCGCGGAATTACTGCAGGGTTCCGGACCTGTCCAAACCTTGAAGATGGCTTGTGCCGTAGGTGCCTGTAATGTTGAAGATGCTGACTCTATACGTGGAATTTCTGCAAGAGAAGAAATCCTAAAAAGAATCGACCAGGGCTGGCAGGTATCCTCCGAAGTCCTGCCTTCATAATGCTGAACCATTGAGTAAGATCATCAGGCAAAAAAAATAAACCAGAGGATAGCACCTTTTTTCTCTTAGCCTAAACTTTTGTAGCTTGAGATGTCGGTCTACGGAGAAGTCGCCAACAACTTCCAGGCCCTCAGGATAATGTTTGTGTCTGATCATCTAATGACAATTTTGATTCTGCAAAGTTTACATAACAATTGTAGTATTCTTTTTTTTCCTAAAAATCAGCCATGAACTGGAAGAGACTTATACTTTTCTGGTTGGTGGTAATCCTGACCGGAATTCTCATGCTGGCTTTGTTACAGCATCGGATGATTTACCATCCACGATCCTACGGTTCGATCTACCAGCCGTTCTTGAACGGCAGTCTTCAAAGGATTTCCTATCAGACTCCGGAAGGCAGTCAAACCGCCTTCTATCAGCCTCCTTCTGAAGGCAATCCACCCCAAGCCATCTGGATTCTGTTTGGAGGAAATGCCGCCCTCGCCTTGGATTGGATGTGGCTGGTCGAGCAATCGGCTGGTTCCGATTTGGGGTTTCTGCTGATTGATTATCCGGGGTTTGGTGAATGTGAGGGAAGTGCCTCTCCCGAAAGCATCCTTGCTTCCAGCAAAGCCGCCTGGGAACACTGGCAGGAACTCTACGCAAACCAGCGAACTCCACAAATCGGCATTCTAGGCCATTCCCTTGGAGCCGCAGCAGCGCTTCAATTGGCAGAAACGATTTCTGTCGAGCGGGTGGTCCTACTATCGCCCTTCACCAGTGTTGCAGACATGGTCAAAAAGATGTTTGGTTCTTGGCTGATTCCACTGCTGAAGCATCGTTTTGAAAACCGCGGTCCTTTAATGCAATTATTGAAAAGGGATCCGCCTCCATCCATCACCATCATCCACGGCACGCGTGACGAAGTCATTCCTGTTGAAATGGGGCGGGAACTGGCCGCCATCAACTCTGAACATATCCACTACCACGAACTGATCCACTCCTACCACAACACCATCCTCCAGGATGCACTGCCCATGGTCCTGCAGGAGCTTCAGTCCATCAGGAAATTTTCCGATTAAATAGCCTGAAAACACATCGTTGCCTGGAGGTCTTTGTTGATTCAGGCAATTATGTGCGTTTCAAAGCTATGTCCAAAACACATGGAAACAGAATCATGAGTGAATTCAGCGGTAGCCCGATCGATCAACTCAAACAATTGATGGAAAGACTCAGACACCCCACCGAAGGCTGTCCCTGGGACCGGGAACAGACCTTCGAAACTGTGGCACCCTATACCATCGAAGAAGCCTATGAAGTTGAAGATGCCATAGCCCGCAAGGATTCTGAAGCCATCTGTGAAGAATTGGGAGACCTCCTCCTACAAATCGTCTTTCATTCCCGTATGGCTGAAGAACAGGGGTTATTCGATTTCGATACCGTGGCAAAAAAAATCACCAACAAAATGATCGATCGTCATCCGCATGTTTTTGGTCAGGAAGAACAAAGATCCCAAACCCACCATAGTGAAGCATGGGAAAATCAGAAAACTCTTGAAAGAAAACAAAAAAACAAAGGAAGCTCTGGCACTTTGGACGGAGTGGCCCTGGCACTTCCTGCACTGATGAGGTCTGAAAAACTGATTAAAAGGGTTAAAAGAGCGGGTTATGAATTAACCCAACCGGAAAAACTGTTAGAACGATTCCAGGATAAATTGGAACAAAATCATTCCCCCGCAAAAAATAAAGACCAAGAGTCCCAAAATGAGAATTGGATTGGAGAATTGTTTTTCATGCTCAACCTGTTAGCAGTCCATCTAGATGTTGATACAGAAAAGGCATTGCGAAATACTAACCGGAATTTTGAAAATGAAGTGAAAAAGTTTGAAAAAGGGCTGAAATTAATTGATCAAGAAAAAGATGAACTGAAAAAGAATTTAACGGGCTCTCTTAAGGATTTATTTAAATGATAATAATTCGTTATCTTAAAGTATAAAATAGCAGATAATCCAAGAATTAATTCTTTACATAACCATTTTATTCATTCACTTATAATTATGCTTTGAGAATTGAAACTTTTGAAGGTAATGATTTAAGTTAGACTAACACACGCAAATGATTTTCATTCTAAAAAAATCACATGATAGAAAAACCACCATCTATAAAAATACTTTGACCCGAGATAAAGTTTGATGCTGGTGAACACAAAAACAGGACTAAATTTGCGACTTCTCTTGGTTCTCCAAATCTCCCACTAGGTATTTTTGCAAGCATTGGATCACTTTTCTGAGGATCTCCCCACGCTAATTTCCCCATGGTGGTCATAATAATTGTAGGACATACTGAATTTGTTTGAATATTGTGTTTTGCCCATTCCACCGTCATTGATTTTGTAAGCATATTTAAGCCGCTTTTTGAAACACTATAGGCGATGTGGTCTTGTAAAGCGAATTCACTTGCAACAGAGGATATGTTTACAATTTTACCACTTTTTTGTTTGATCATGTTTGGTGCAATTAGTTTGGCCAATATAAAAGGGGTTTTTAAATTAACTGATTGCACCTTATCCCAATCCTCATTGCTAGTTGAAAGTATGTTTTCCAAAAGTGCAGTTCCTGCATTATTAACTAATATGTCTATTGTCCCAAAAACCTCTAAAGCCTTATCAGCAACTTTGTTTGCTTCATTTTCCAGAGAAAGATCTGCTTCTATGACTAAGCACTTTCTCCCTAAGGTTTCTATGTTTTCTTGAGTTTCTTTTAATCCCTCAAGATCTCTACCAGTTATAACTACATCAGAACCTGCCTCAGCTAGAATTTGTGCTGTTGACGCACCAATACCCTTAGAAGCACCCGTTACCAAAGAACGTTTCCCGTTCAAAGAAAAAGATTGAATTATATTTTCCATGATATTTTCTTTTAATTGTTAGTCTAACCTTTTTATACTTATTTTTGAATTTAGTCAAGAATTTATTAGATTTCTAATATATTACATCAAAATATAATTTTAATTGATGACATAATCGCCTTACCATTAAAAATTTAATATTAAATCAAACATGAAAATCATGGTTTATGCTGTTTATTCTAACATTAGACATCAAAACTCTGGCTTTAAAAAAAACTTGACTTTATTTTCCATTGAACATATAAGAGGCTTGTATCTACAATATTAGTTGTATTTACATATTGTTTCTTTAAAACCATGTCTAGGTTATCTAGATGAATTTTAAATCCTTATTGGAGAATGTTTATGATTAAAATAATTCTTAATCTTAAAAAGTATGCTTGGAAAAACATTTTCATGTCAATAATCTTAATAACATTAGTCAGTCCGCTAAATGCCAGTACCATGAAGATTGCCTATTTATCACCTTCATTTGATATTTCTGATGCATGGGAAAGAGTCTACTGGGCTATACAAGGAAGACTTGATGAACTTGGCGTTAAATACGAAATGCAATCCTTAGCAGTTGCATCACACGTTGACCATGCCGGACAACTAGCACAAGTTGAGTCTGTGATTGCAAAAGGTGTAGATTATGTCTTTCTTGGACCTACAGAATATGAAGCTGCAATTCCTGCACTTAGAAAACTTAAAAAAGCAGGCATACCTACTGTAGTTTATAACTATTTAACTCCCCATGAGGATGAAAGTGCTAGGGCAATGACTTATGTTGCTTTCTCACATCTTTTAGGTGGTAAAATTTCTGGATCGTGGGCTACCATGCATCTAAGTGGTAGTGGGAAAATTGCTATCCTTCAAGGAGCGCCTGGAATTGCAAGTGACAGGAGAATGGCCGGATTTTTAAGTATTGTTGAGCAATATCCAAATATTGAAGTAATTATTGGCCCTCATACTGACTTTGACCGAAGTAAAGCTTTTGATGCTGCACAAAATCTTCTTGCAGCGCATGACGATATTGATCTTATTTATGGAGTATCAACAACTATCGGATTAGGTGCAGGACAGGCTATTAGGCAAATTGGGAAATCAGACAAAATTGCTTCAATGGGATTTGGAGGAACTGGAGATGAAATTACTGCAATGAGAGAGGGGTGGCTGACAGCCTCTGTATTGCGGCCCATTGATGATAGCGGAGTAGGAGTTGCTGATGCTTTCGTTGCACATAGCAAGGGAGAAAAAGTTCCTCAAAGTTGGTCAGGACCATTTAAAATGATTGACAAGTGGTCGGATGCGGATGAAATAGTGAATTACTCAAACAGATATTCAAAACCCAAAATGGGCAGATAAATTATGCTAATAAAGCTGCAGTTCATGAACTGCAGCTTTTTATTAATACCTTTTTTTTGACCCATTAATTTAGTTTAAAAAATAATTATGAATCAAGCTTCAACACAAAGTATTTTAATGAAGGTTACAGGCCTTTCAAAATACTATGGTGGTCTGACAGCTGTGAATAACGTTAATTTAAATATCCATTATGGAGAAATACTTGCTCTTGTTGGAGACAATGGTGCAGGCAAATCAACTTTAGTAAAAGCATTAGCTGGAGCACTAAAACCTGATAGTGGACAGATAGAATTTGAAGGAAAAGAGGTTAGATTGGAAAATCCTCGTGATGCTGAAAAAACAGGTATTGGGTGTTTGCATCAGGGTCTAGGGCTCGTTGATTCTCTAAATGTTCCAGAAAATGTATTTCTTGGCCGTGAACTTCAAAAAAAATTCTTAGGTTTTGTACCACAACTGGATCATTCCAGTATGCATGAACAAACTATAAAACATCTAAATCAATTTGGAGTAAACCTTCCAAAAATTAAAGAACCTGTCATCAATTTATCGGGAGGACAGAGACAAACCATTGCAATAAGCCGTTTATTATTACAAAAAGTTAAACTTGTTATTTTAGATGAACCCATGGCTGCATTGGGTGTTGAAGAAGGACGTCATGTTCTCAAGCTCATTGAAAAAATGAAGTCAAATAATATAAGTATTATTGTGATCAGTCACAATCTTGAACATGTTTTTAAATTAGCAGATAGAATAGCCATCATGAAAAATGGTGAAATGATAAATATACTCAACACATCTACTACAAACCGAGAATCTGTCGTTAAATTAATTACTTTTGGACAGACATAATTTCATTTCAAATAGAATATGTCAAAAAATGTGATAGGAAGCCAAGATCGTAAATGGCTTTTTCAAGGTATTGGCTTAGCAATAGTGATAATTGTTTTAGGAATAGTTTTTTCAATTATCAATCCCCGGTTTGGAACATTAAGCAATTTTCTAACTATTTTAACTCAAGCATCTTATTATATAATTCTAGCTGTGGGAATGACATTTGTTATCACATCAGCCGGGATAGATCTTTCAGTCGGTTCACTTTTGGCCGTAATTACAGTTATCGGATTTGAATTAATTAAGACAGGAACTGATCCTCTATTAGGTGTGTCTATAATGTTTATTCTAGGCGCCACCTTCGGATGTTTAAATGGAATTTTGATATCTAAAATAAAAATACCTCCATTCATTACCACACTTGGCATGATGGTAACTTTGAGAGGTTTAGCTTTGATTCATTCCGCGGGCAAAATGCACTACGGGCTCCCAGAATCTCTGACTTGGTTTGGTCAGGGGGAAATCTATAATTTACCTGTACCTGTTATTATTTCAATAATGTTTGTTATATTTGGGGTTTGGCTCTTCAATAATACTAAATTTGGGATTTATGTAAAAGCAATTGGTGGAAATAGAGAGGCTGCTAGGCTTGCTGGTATACCTGTGAATACAATAGAAATCTTAGTATATACATTTATGGGGATTACAGTAGCACTTGGAGGTTTGATAATGATTGCCCGAATAGATTCTACGCAGGCAACAATTGCTACCTCAATGGAAATACATGTTATTGCGGCAGTTATCATTGGTGGTACAAGTTTGTTTGGTGGCAGGGGAAATATCATTGGAAGTTTTTTAGGTGCTATTTTACTTTCAATGATGACTAATGCATTAGTCATTGCTGGAGTAGATTATTTTTGGCAGCTTTTTATTATGGGGATCATTGTAATTTTGGCCGTCACGATAAATAATATCAGAGAGAAAAAAGTTTCATTTTCAAAAATTTTACTTAGAGCGTAAAACGAATAATATTATTAATTATTTAACCTGTTTGTAGATTTTATTCATCTTTTTCACAGGTCCTAACAATTCATAATCTCCTTTTACCACTTCATGACCTTGTGGGAAAGGAGCCCTGCCGTTGATGTTCAAGATTTCTAAAACAGATTGATGCTGGTAATAACACTCATATACCAGAAGAGTCAGTTCATTTAATAAGGAATCATTCGCCCTCTTGAGTTCGGAGAGAAAAGAGAACAGTTCGGCCTCATTCAACTCTATTAATTTTCTTGAATATTTTCTTACTGCAGCAGAATGAATAGCACTAAGTTCCTTTGAAAGTTCCTCAATAAAATAAGGATGAAATTTTTCTAAAAAATCTAAAAATTTTATTTCATCCGCACCGGGTAAACCCTTCTTTTGATCAGAAGGTATGATGATTTTTAAAATTTCATTGAGATCGAGTATCTGATCTTCATTTAATTTCTTGATATCCATTTTAAGAAATAATCGTAGTGATATTATTTTTTATTTGATCAGAAATATACAGTGCCAATGCCTGAATGGTGGTGGTTGGATTTACAGCTCCAGAAGTAACAAATACACTTCCATCAATGATAAAAAGATTTTTTACATCATGAGACTGCCCCCATTCGTTAACAACAGAATTATTTGGATCTAATCCCATTCTGGCGGTTCCCATGTTATGCCAACCAGACTCTCTTACCTGACCATGGGAATAAGTTTCTGTCGCACCGGCAGCTTCAAGAGCAATCCTTGCTTGTTCTAAACCATGATTCAGCATCTTTCTGCTATTATCACTTAATTGATATGTAATTTTTGGAGCAGGAATACCATGACAATCCTTGAGGTTTGGATCCAGGGTTACAGTATTTGAAATTTCAGGCAGATCTTCACAACAAACCTCTATCTGAATTTGTTTTCCATAATATTTTTGAAAAGATTCATGATGTTGAGTTCCCCATGGAATTGCACCTCTTTTATATCCCCATTTTGCAATATTGACCGGAGGTTGCCCTCTAACCACTTGAAGCGTGTACCCCCTAAGAAATCCTCTTTGTTGGTCCGTTTCATAAAATTCATGACTTAGGACACAACTTCCCTGGGGACCTAAATGTGAATCAAGCATCTCCTCAAAGGTACCTTCCACTCGTCCCCATGGATGAAACATTAAATTTTTCCCGACCATTCCTGAACGGTTGGACAAGCCATCAGGAAAGTATTTTGATTTTGAATTTAGAAGGATTCTGGGGGTTCCTATGCCGTTGCATGCGATGATAACGATTTCAGCAAATTGCCGGCATTCAACGCCATTCTCATCATAATATATAACCCCTTTTGCTCTATCCTTTTCATCAACCAAAATTTCTCTAACCCTGCAACGCGTTTTTAGCTCAACCCCCCTTTTCCTCAGATTTTTATGCCAATAAGCAACGTCAACACTGCTTTTTGCACCTTGACTGCATCCTGAGTTACATGGGCTCAGATTGATACATTTAGCCCTCCCATCATAATCTTCTGAAATGATCGCAGTATCTGAAGGCCACCAATGCCATCCTAATTTATTGAAACCCTGGCCAATTACTTCACCCATCCGGCCCATGGCAATCGGAGGAAGAGGGAGTTCGTGTTCAGGGATTGCAGGATCCCCTTTCAATCCTGAAACTCCCATATTGATGTCATTTTGAGCAAAGTAGGGTTCAAGTGTTTTGTAACTGATAGGCCAATCCTCTCCCACACCATCCAAAGATTTCACAGAAAAATCGGAAGGTTTCATTCTGGGGAAATGACCCGAATAAAGAATCGTACCTCCTCCGACACCATTGAAATTTGCTACCTCTATTTCTGAATCCTCTTCGTTGATTGGATAGTCAGTCTCTCTTTTGCGAATGTTTGGACTTTGATTGAACTGTTGGTCTCGAATGGTCTGCCAATTTTTGAAATTGCTAGGATATTCATTCGTATTCATCCAATCGCCCTGCTCCAAACATAAAATATTTACTCCAAGGCTTGAAAGATTACTTACTGCTGCTGCACTGGAAGCACCGGCACCAATGACTAGGATATCCACAAGATTGTTGTCCATAATTGTAAAAATGATTTAAATTTTTTGACTATACCTTCATTAACTTGAGACAAAAGATCAATTAATCTATCATCCTTCAAAAATTCAAGGCTGAAAAGAACTCTATTTTCCAGAAAACATTAGTAATTCGAAACATATGTTAAAACCTTCATATTATTATAGATTTTCGTGATTTGTCGGTAGATCTAAGACTTCCATTTGAAAGTCACGCGTCAAATATTGGTTCGAATAACTGTATTTTCTCCTATTAAATTTGTTTGCATTGTTATTTCTGAGTTTAGATTTACCTGATTTATACGATCTTGATAAACAGTAATGATTTAACGATTGATAAAAGCCTTTGTGTATCTAAAAACCATTAATTTTAAAGAAAGAAAACATGTCTGAATCCTTGAAAGGCAAAGTTGCCGTAGTTACTGGAGCTGCATCTGGCATCGGATTAGCGACCACAAAACTTTTGATTGAAGCGGATGTCAAAGTGTTTATGGTTGATTGGGATGAGAAAACAGTTCGGGAAAAATCTAAAGATCTTGGTGAAAACGCAATCCCTCAAATCACCAATCTTCTGGATGTTGAAAGTTGTGCTGCCATGATCCCTGAAATTCTTGAGAAGACCGATAAAATTGACATTCTTCATTGTAATGCAGGAACGTACATCGGTGGCAATCTCGATGAAACGGACGGGCCAACCATTGACCGGATGCTCAACCTCAATATCAATGCAGTCATGAAAAACGTTCACAGTATCATTCCTCATATGAAACAACGAGGCATTGGAGATATCGTCATTACATGTTCAGTTGCAGGACATGCAGCAATTCAATGGGAACCAGTGTATTCCGGTTCAAAGTGGGCTATGACCTGTTTTGTTCAAACGATGCGACGCCAACTCATGGGAAATGGAATTCGGGTCAGTCAAGTTTCTCCAGGCCCAGTTGTTTCTGCTCTTCTGGCTGACTGGCCGCAAGAAAGGCTTCAGAAAGCAAAAGATAACGGAGCCCTCATTGATCCTGAAGAGGTTGCTGACGCAGTAATCTATATGCTGACCCGAAAAAGAAATGTGACGATCCGAGACATGATTGTATTGCCAACAAATTTTGATATTTGATTTTTGTCAGCATTTATTTTTCAGATTTCTATTTATCCTAATACACTTCAAACCATGATCAATGAGATTCTCTTTGACTCTGTTAGAAGGGAAAATATAATATCTCAGATCCTTCATCTTGACCAATAGTGTTCAAGATTTCATGAAATCAGTATTTGCTGATTGATTTATTTTTTCTTGAAAAATTCTGTTTTGACTGGATGTTAAAAACGAAGCCATTTGAAGGGTGTGGATGTTTTCAAGATCTAATTCCTTAATTAAATTAGGAGTATATATGGTGAATATTGTTAAAGGAGCAATTACTTTATTGCTTAGTGTGGGAATAGCTTTTTCCGCAGTGTATGCGGGTGGTCATTCTGCATGGTGGAAAAAAGCCGGTGCTCCCTACAAGGGTACTGTTCTACAAGGTGTTGCTGAAAATACACCTCCTGGACAATTTGCAGGTGAAGTGCTTGCAAAAGAATTTGAGAGCCTAACGGGTATTAAAGTTAGACTTGAGAATACATCCTGGGATCAGATGTATGACAAAGCTATTAAGGATATGGAAGCCAATTCCGGAATCTATGACTTTGTTTATATCGAACAGGATATTGTCTATTCATACCTTGACAGAGACTTTTTAGTCAATATTACTAAAGCTTTGGCCGAAAACCCAAGCATAGTCGCTCCAAATGTTAACATGGACGACTTCACCACGTTTATTGATTATTTTAAAGATGACAAAGGTGATGTCTTCGGCATACCGATGGAAGCATTCCTGAAAGTTTATCTCTACAGGAAAGATTTATTTGGTGCTGCAGATGCAAAATCCGGCTTTCAAAAGAAATATGGTTATGCGTTAGCACCAGCGACATCTTTTGCTCAGTGGAGAGATAATGCAGAATTCTTCACAGGTTATTGTGCAGAAAAAGGGATGGAATGCTGGGGTACAACAGTCCAAGGCCATACAGGGCACCCCGCCTCAACTTATGAATTCTTAGAATCTATTGGTCCATCATTTGGTTTATACAACTGGGGAGTAACAGAAGACTTTCATTCTTGTGCTGCAGATGGTGGTTCATTGAATGGAGCCAGAGCTAAAGGTGCTCTATCTTTCTGGACTTCGATGCTTGAATTTGCTCCGCCAGAAGCGCTTCAGAGTACCTGGAGTGAAGTAGCTTCCACTTTTGCTGCTGGAAGAGCTGCACAAGGCTGGGTCTACGGAGAAAATGCTGCCTGGATTGCTTCTAATAAAGAAAAATCTCTTGTCGTAGGTAAAGTTGGAGTGATGCAACCTCCTACTGGACCTGGTGTTTTAACACAAGCGGCCTCAGGAAATGGATATATCGGCTACTTTGATGGAGGAGCCTATGGAATTCCTCACTCTTCCAAAAACAAAGAAGCAACATTACTTTGGTTACAATTTGTAGCCCAAAGTGAAGTGCAAGCTGATTGGGCTGCTGCAGGTGGACGAATCACACACTATTCCACATTCAATGATCCAAAAATCAAGGAAATGGATCAAGTCGCTGATGGCTATTTCACGTTAATGCAGAACACTGGATATCTCTATGCTGGAGCTCCTATGTTCCCCTTTCACGGTGCAGGTCGAGCAGCTATTGATCCCTTTATTTATGCTGCTTTAGCTGGTGAAAAGTCTCCTTCAGAAGCTTTAGATGGTGCTTGTAAAGCGCTTGATAAAGTAATGAAAGATTTGGGATATCAAAAATAACCCTTTTTAAAAAAAAGGAGGGCATTAATGCCTTCCTTTTTTTTTCATTATGAACTCTAATCGTACCGCCTGGCTTTTAATTTCTCCCACCATTCTTATATTAGTTTTAGTAGGGCTTGTTCCATTCTTATATGTTCTGTATGTAGGATTCTTTAATTGGATGCCTTTGGGCAAAATTAAAGACATGCAATTCATCAGTCTTGGGGACAATTACCGAGAGTTGATGTTTGATGAATACTTTTTAGGATCAATATGGAGGTCTATCAAATTTGCATTTGTCACTCTTTTCTTTGAACTTTCTATTGGATTTATATTAGCTTTATCACTTCTTAGTTCATTTCCGCTTAAATCGTTTTTCAGAAGTGTTCATACTTTACCGTTAGTTATTGCTCCCATTGTAGTTGGAGCAATATTCAAATTATTTTTAGTCAATGGTCTTGGTCCTATTCCGTACTTTGCAAAAGAATTTTTTGATTATAAATTCAATTATATGAGTTCAGAAAATTTTGCTTTCTGGATGCTCGTCGTCGTTGATGTGTGGCATTGGACTCCTTTTGTTACACTAACATTACTGGCAGGTTTAAGTGCACTTCCTGAAGACCCATATGAATCAGCAAAAATTGATGGTGCTAATAATTTTCAAATTTTTATTCATATCACCATACCCATGTTAGTGCCGGTTTTAGTTGTCGTGATTTTTATACGTTTAATGGACTCTCTAAAGATAGTTGACGAGGTTTGGATGCTTACAGGTGGTGGACCTGGATATGGAACACGCTTTACCGGCATCCATATATGGAAAGAAGTTTTTGAAAAACGTTCCTATGGTTATAGTTCGGCAATGTCAATATTATATCTCTATATAACTATTGTTATTTGTTGGTTCTTATATTCGGTAATGGTTTCTAGAGGAAAGGTTGATGAGAACTAGTAAAATCTTATACAAAGTTTTTTCAACCATTATTTGGAGTATTCTTACTTTGATAACACTATTTCCAATCTACTGGATGATACTGGTATCTACAAGAACACCAGTACAACTTTTTGGAAAACCAAATCTGGCACCAACTTTTTTTGAAAAGATATATTGGAAAAATTATACAAAACCATTTGTAGATGGAGTTTTTGGAGATTATTTACTCAATTCTATCATTATAGCGACATCCAACGCTTTCATTGTCACAGTTTTAGCGATAATGGCAACCTATGCTTTATCGAGATATAAAATAGCAGGTGCAGAAACCATATTTTTTTGGACAATGACAAACCGGATGGCTCCACCAGCAGCTTTTTTATTACCACTTTTTTTACTTTTTACAACCATTTTTAAGTTTGGTGACAGTACACTATTTGACACAAAAATTGGTTTAATTCTTCTTTATTGTGTGTTCAATCTTCCATTTGCAATTTGGTTACTCAAAGGAATTATTGATGGGATCCCAAAGGAATTAGATGAAGCAATGATTGTAGATGGTGCAAATTTATTTACAGTATTTACTAAGCTGATTATCCCCCTTGCATCTCCAGGCATTGCTGTGACATCGTTATTAAGTTTTTTATTCGCATGGAATGAGTATTTGTTAGCGACAACTTTATCAAGTGTTTATTCGAGAACAATTCCAACCGGTTTGTCAGAATTTGTTACGACGACAGGGACTGAATGGGGTACAATGGCGGCCGTTGCGGTAGTATCCATGTTACCAGCTCTCATTTTTTTAGTACTAGTTCAAAAATATATCGTCACTGGTTTAACTTTTGGAGCTGTGAAGGCATAAGAGATGAAGAAAAGAATTAAAGGTTTTCTTCCAATAAAAACAAACTGGTTTGATCGATTATTCATCGGAACAATTAGTTTTGTGGCAATTCAGTTATTTTGGATGCGTTTCATTGAGACCTACGCATCAATTAATATCGCTATTGTACTGGGCATTTTTTGGATTATTTATGTAATCTGGAAAGGATGAACACTTTAAATAAAAACATTTAACCCACCAAATCCTCACAAGCTAATGAATATTCATATGTCCTATGCCAACAAATGTTGCACTCCCTGCAAAGAGAAAATATTCATATTTTACTTTTCATAAAAATATTACTTAGTAATCTAGACAAAAAGCAAACATTAAAAAAAATTTTATAAATCATATTATAATAAAAGAAATGACCGAAAAAAAATTATATAACAAAAAAGAAGACAACCTGAGTGATGCAAACTACGAAATAAACTTTAATAGTGGATTTTGCAAGAAAAATGACACATCGCAGATGAATCGTTTTAAGAACAAGTTTGCGGTTGTAACTGGAGCAAATGGTGATTTCGGAAAGTTTTGTGCAGAAAAGCTTGCTGAAGAAGGGTGCAGTATCATTTTGTGGGATCTAGAATCTACAGAAACACTAAAAAGATCTTTAAAGAAAAGATATCCCAATCAACGTTTTGAATCACATCAATTCAATATTTGCAATGAACAAGAAGTGGTTAAACACACTAATTTGATTTTCTCGGAATTTAAGAAACTCGATATCCTTTTCAATAATGCTGGGTATCAAGGTGATTTTAAAAACACTATAGAATATGCAACAGATGATTTTCAAAAAGTAATGGATATCAATGTGATTGGTGCATTTATAGTGTTGAGAGAGGTTGCTAATATAATGAAAAAACAAGAACCTCAAGGAGGAGCAATAGTCAATACTGCGTCTATGGCAGGTATTGGCGCACCTCCTAACATGATAGCATATGCCACTAGCAAAGCTGCAGTCAAACATATGACTGTAATAGCTTCAAAAGATCTCTCTCCCTTTAACATTAGAGTTAATAGTATATCACCTGCATTCATTGGTCCGGGATTCATGTGGACTAGGCAGGTAGAACTTCAAGCCAAAGCTGGTTCAATTTATTTTAATGAAGATCCAAATCTTGTTGCCAAACAAATGATCAATGAAGTGCCTATGAAAAGATATGGCACGATTGATGAGGTCATTGATCCTGTTTTATTTTTGTTATCAGATGAATCGTCATACATTACAGGAACCGATATAAAAATCACTGGTGGAATTTAATTAAGTCATCGTTCTCACATATAATATTTTCATCTCATTTAAAAGATTATGATACTTGGCGTTGATCTAGGAACATCGGGCTTAAAATGTGTTATTACTAATTTAAATGAGGGAATTGTTTGTTCAACTTCCACAAAACTAAATATTAATCAATTTGATGGAAATTGTTTTGAACAAAATCCAGAAGATTGGATAGTAGCACTTGAAACCTGTCTTCATAATTTAAAATTAGAAAATATCGATTTTTCAAACATTGAAGCAATCAGTTTTAGTGCTCAAATGTTAGGCTGCATCATTATTGACGAGCAAGACAAGCCCATAAGACCTGCAATATTATGGAACGATGGGAGGAGTTCTTTAGAATCTCAATATCTAGAAAATAATTTCACAAAGGAACTTTTTCCATCAGGATGCAGACCTAACCCCGGGCTTTTATTACCAAAATTATTATGGATCAAAAATAATGAACCAAATAATTTCAAAAAAATTAAGAAAATCTTATTACCTAAAGATTACCTGAAATTATTTTTGACAGGAAGTTTTTCAACTGACCCAAGCGATGCTAGTGGCACCATGTTATTTGATTTAATCCGTAAGGATTGGAATCAAAACTTAATCGATGAGCTTGAAATTGATCGAGATTGGTTACCAGAAGTCCATCCCTCAGACAAAGATATTGGGAAATTAAGGCAAACTCTCCTAAACAAATGGAACTTTAACAAAAAGATAAAAATCATTAATGGTGCAGGCGATAATGCCGCTGCAGCACTAGGAAGTGGGGTTTTTAAAGATGGTGAAATGTTAATTACTCTAGGAACTTCTGGTGTAATGATTATGGCAATGGATGATTTTAATCCTATGATTCAACATAATTATCTTACTCATGCACATGCACTTAAAAATAAATTTATTTTAGAAAGTGTCGTTCTAGGAGTAACCAATATTATTGATTGGTATTGTTCCGTTTTTAACACCACAATTGATGAATTTTCAGAACTTACTCAACACGAAAATTATTCAATGATTAAAAAATATCCAATACTTATGCCTTATTTAAGTGGGATTAGAACACCCCATGAACACCCAAATATTGAAGGAAGTATTTTTGGATTAAATTTAAACACTAACAAAAAAAACATAGCATGGGCCATTATCGAAGGCATTTCATTTATATTCAAAGAGTGCCAGGACATACTCATAAACAATAATTATAGCTTCCCAAAAGAAATTGTTCTGATTGGAGGTGGCGCAAAAAATATTCAATGGGCAAAGATCTTGTCATCTCTTCTCAACGTTCAAATTTTGGTTCCTGAAAATCAAGATTATGTTGCCTCAATAGGTGCCATTAGGCTCGCTATGAATAATTTGACCATGTCAAAGTATAAGCCAATATTTCCAGAATCTAATGTCATTGATGTTGATCTTCCATTGAGAGAAATCCTTTTAGAAAGATTTGATCGTTACATGGAACATCAAAAATTATTATTCAACCTAACAAATTGTTAATTATGAAAGCTTTATTACTTGAAGATGTGAGAAAGATATCCATTCAGGAGTATCCTGAACCACCCAAAAAGGATGACCATATTATAACAAAAGTTAATGCTGTTGGAATATGTGGTTCAGATCTGCACTATTTTTCAGAGGGCGGGATAGGTTCTGCAAATGTTGGGAGTGGTTTCGTGCCAGGTCACGAATTTTCTGCAATTTTAATGGAATCAATTCCAGAAATGAACTTAGAAGAGGGAGAGCATGTAGCAGTAGATCCTGCGAAACCATGTTTTAAATGTCAATGGTGTAAAAAAGGTTATGAAAATTTGTGTCCATATGTAGAATTCATCGGCGCACCTCCTTTTAACGGCGCAATGGCACAATATGTTTCAATTAAAAAACATCAAATTCATAAAATTCCTAAACATTTTTCACCAGAAACTGCAGTATTGTTAGAAACATTGGGAGTTGCACTTCATGCTGTAGATTTAAGTAAAGTCAAGTTTCATCAAGAAATCTGTATTTTAGGAAGTGGTCCTGTAGGACTTTGTATTCTAAAAATTTTAAAAAGCATGGGAGCTAAAGCAATTTACGTTATTGATCCAATAAATTATCGTGTTCAACATGCACTTAAAAATGGTGCAGAACATGTTTTTAAATCTGTTGATGATTTTGTTCAATATAAAAATGGTGGCGGTGTAGACTTAGTTTTTGAAGCAACCAACTCTCCAGAGGGGCTAAATTTATCAATACATGCTTCAAATATTGGAGGCAAAATAATCGTTGTCGGAATTCCAGATGGAGACAATTATCAGTTTAAAGCTTCAGAAGCAAGAAGAAGAGGTATTTCAATAAAATTTTCAAGAAGGATGGGAGAAGTTTATGACCGAACCATAAGTATGGTAGAAAAAGGATTAGTGGCTCTTGATGATTTAGCAACACATACTTACGCTTTAAACGATGGAGATAAAGCATTTATCAATAATTTGGAATATAGAGATAGTGTTTTGAAAAGCATTATATTTCCAAATAAGTAATTCTATTGTTTAGAATCAACTCATGTTAGATAAACAAAAATTAATTTTATCAAAAATTAATTTGACGAGTATTACCAAACCCATAAAAAAACCTCTCTACGACCTTGAAAGTATTAAGCCGGGTATCATCCATCTCGGATTAGGTAATTTTCACAGAGCCCACCAGGCGCTTTATCTGGATGATCTTTTCAATATGGATCTTGATCATGATTGGGGCATCGTTGGTTCCGGGGTAATGCCTCATGATGCTGCG
>Ga0208127_1000461_pt1 | contig 20979 bp, 17 predicted proteins | sample ETNtaG_6_FD_185751 | JGI IMG/M metagenome (GOLD analysis project Ga0208127, IMG submission 185751) | Marine microbial and viral communities from oxygen minimum zone, Eastern Pacific Ocean - ETNP201306SV45 (SPAdes) (version 2) | ecosystem: Environmental > Aquatic > Marine > Oceanic ... | reverse complement strand
ACCAATAAAATACATTATTACTGCTGGTGAACAATTAATCATTAATGATACAATAAAACGGTTTTTTATATCCAATCCTAATATTAAATTATACAATCATTACGGACCTTCCGAATCTCACGTAGCTACCTCTTACCTCCTGGCAAAAGAAGCTGTTTCATGGGATATAGTGCCTTCTATAGGAACCCCTATTGGAAACATGGAAGTTTATATATTAGACAAACATTTAAAGCCCGTTCCTATAGGAGTAATCGGAGAAATTTATATTTCTGGTGAGGGGTTAGCCAGGGAGTATCTAAACAAGCCAAAGTTAACCAATCAAAAATTTATAAACAATCCATTTATACCTGGTACAAAAATGTACAAAACAGGTGACCTTGCAAAATACTCCGCAAACAGCAATATATTATTCTCAGGGAGAATAGATCACCAAGTAAAAATTCGAGGTTTTAGAATTGAAATAGGAGAAATAGAATCAGTTATAAATACATATAAAACAATTACTGATAATATTGTCATAGTTAAATCATCAGATAACAATGATAAACAACTTCTTTGTTTTTATACTGCCCTACACGGAAATATAGAAATAGAACATTTAAAAAAACATTTGAGAAGCAAGCTACCTGATTATATGATTCCTTTATCATTTGTCCTATTGGATAAAATTCCTTTAACACCCAATGGAAAGGTAGACAGGAAACTACTTGAAAGGAAGGATATAGAGTTAACGAACAGTGACAAACACGAAGCCCCAAGAACTAATATAGAGAAGAAGCTTCTTGATATATGGAAAGCCGTGCTAAACATAAAAAATATAGGAATAAACGATAACTATTTTTCTTTAGGAGGAGATTCTATCAAGTCAATTCAAATAATATATAAAGCCCGAGAAATAAACTTAAATTTTTCCATAAAAGATATTTTTCAGTACCAAACCATCAAAGAGCTCGCTGCATCTAATAAAAAGCCTGGATTAGTAAAACATTGTAACCTTGGTAGCATAGAAGGCAAATTACCTCTAACACCTATACAAGAGTGGTTCTTTAGTAGACAACAAACCAAACTATCCCACTGGAACCAGTCTATTTCATTGGGTATTAGAAAGGAATTTTCTGTTAAGGATTTAAAGAATGCAGTTGCGCAGTTAATTGATCATCATGATAATTTCAGGTTAAGATATAAAAATGATAATGGTCTGTGGAAACAATTTTATGATTCCCAAAGTAATGATCTTCCCATTACTTTATTTGACCTGACTGATGTAAATAATAAAGAGGAGTTCATTAACGAAAAATCTGCATTGCTAGAGCAAAGTCTCGATATCGAGTCTGGTCCCGTGGTACGTTTTGGATATTTTCATAGTAAGACAAAAAATCATTTATATATTGCTGTTCATCACCTGGTAATAGACGGAGTATCATGGAGAATTATTTTGGAAGATTTAAGTAACTTACTTAAAAGCCCTTCTAAAAAAGTTAACTTACCTGAGAAAACAGCCTCATATAAATTGTGGTCCGAGAAATTAGGTGACTATGCAAATAGCAAGATTCTAGCAAAAGAAAAAACATATTGGAATAAGCAATATGAGATATCTAAGTCCATTACACCTCTAATTAGTAATTATGAGGTTTTCAAAGTCAAAGATACGGACGAAATTAAAATCTCTTTATCTGAAGTAGATACAAAGAATTTGCTGCTTAAATCCAATAACAAATTTAAAACAGAAATTAATGATTTGTTACTTACTGGCTTCTTTATGGCATATCATAAGTGGAGTAACAACGATAAGATGCAAATTGATTTAGAAGGACATGGAAGAGAAGATATTCATGAGGAAATAGATATTTCAAGAACTGTGGGTTGGTTCACTAGTGTTTTTCCTGTGATCTTGTCAGCACCAGATACAGATAATATGGGAGAGAAAATAAAACATACTAAACAAATTCTAAGATCCGTACCTAATAAGGGAATGGGATTTGGTGTCTTGAAATATTTAGGTAATAATTCCGAATTAAAATCTTTCCCAAATTCTCAAATTGCCTTTAACTATCTCGGAGAATTTAACGTTGCATCTAACGATATATTAGAATTATCTGATCAATTTATGTATGCATCATATGCAGAAGAAGCTGAATGTAATAATCAAATTGCAGTAAATGGTCTAGTTAAAGATAATGAGTTATTTTTTCTATTTACTTATAATAGCAAATTATTTAGCACAAAGGCTGTATATAGCTTTGCTAAGATGTTTAAAGAATCTCTAGAAAAGATTATACAATATTGTTCTAGCACTGATGAAAAACCTTCATATCAACATATTATTCCTACCTCCTTGCTAGCTATGAAGCCGGAGAAACAAGATAATTTGATTGTGTTTAATAAAGAAAAATCCGATTCGTCATTTTTTGCATTTCCAGGGATTCTTGGAATTCCTAGCTATTATCAGAATTTTTTCCAATCTTTGGACATTAATTGTAATTGTTATGGGATCAATAATTATAATATTTTAGAAAATACAAATGATTATAAAGATATTAATGATTTATCAGGAAAAATTGCAGATGTTATAATTGATACTAAACCCAATTCAGAATGTTATCATTTATTGGGACATTCTTTTGGTAGTATTGTAGCTTACGAAACTGCATCCCAGCTGGAAGGAAGAGGTAAAAAAACTTCTTTAATCATATGTGACCAAGAAGCCGGGTGGCAGGCTAATGATTTTTCATCTATTACCGAGAAATCATTATTTAATTCCTTATTTTTTAATATCGCAACTTTATTACAAATAGATAATATCACTAATGATTTTGCATTTATGGGCATGTGGAATAGACTAACTTCTAAAGAAGAAGTAATTGAAATGTTGCATAAATTATTGATATGGAATAATGCTAATGTTTATCTTGATGATGTAAAAAAATTAGTAGATGCGATACAAAAAAATTATCAGTTGTCTTATAATTTTGATCAGGGTAAATCTGTACGTGAAATTACTTTGTTGAAGGCGCTAGATAATAAAATGCATGACGGTTTATTTGTGAACAGAACCCTTGGATGGGAAAAACACTCTAAACAGGAGGTGCAGCATTTCAATACTCCTGGAAACCATTTTACTATGTTCCATAAACCCCATATTTATGAACTTACTCAAAGATTATATAAATTACTTGATAACACATTATTTGGTAAAGATATAAATGATTCAATCAATATTGCGTGACTATAAAAAAGAGCTTGATAGTAAAATTATTTCCTCTTTAAAGAATAAGATTTTTTATTATAAGCTTGATACGAAAATTGTAACAGATGATCATTTTGATCAATTAACCAAAGTAGAGCAAGAAAAGGCAAATAGTTATCTCGATGATTATCACAAAAAATCATATATTCTACGCCATATTATATTAAAGGAAATTCTAGCTCCGTATGAAGGAGAATTTGAGTATGACGAGTTAGGAAGACCAAGACTGAAAGACATTGATGTGTTTTTCTCAATATCACATAGTAATGATTATTTCATAGCAGCTATATCTCCAAATATGATTGGTATTGATATAGAAAGAATTAGAAAAATAGAAATTTATCAAAATATGCTTGATCTATTTCTAACAGATGAGGAGTTAGAACTAATCAATAAATATCCAGAACGTGATAGGTTAGAATTACTATATCTTTTTTGGACTGCTAAAGAAGCTTTTGTTAAGGCGATTGGTCACGGTATGAAATTTAATCTTAAGAAAATAGAATTTGGAATTGTGGCCCCAAATCATGAATTAATTGTAGATAAAACTATGAGTCCTAATGGCAGGATTAATAAAAAATTATTTGTAAAAAGAGTCAAGTTCAAAGGGTTAAAAGCCAGCAAAATCAACTTAGAACAAGTGATTCAAGATAAAAACGCTATCAGCACCATTCAAATTAAAGCAAAATAGAGGTGAATATGAAATTATATAGATTTAACAACAGTGTCTAGTAGAGAGGGGGCACAGTAATGACGAAGAGGTGCCCACACACACCATTCCAGGACCCCACCACACACCATCCCGGGACCCACACCACACAGCATCCCCGGACCACACCACAAGTCATCCCGGACGAAGATCCGGGATCTATTACAAATTCACACAAGATCCCTGATATTTTCCAATAAGGGCGGTGCTAAAGAGGAAAATAATAATTACTACAACTCTTGCTTGCCAAAGGAAAAGAATATCTTTATAAGTTCCCCTTGGTAAGGGATGGGCAGAAAGGTTATATTAACCGGTCAGATCCGAAAGGAAGCAGCCGAAATATTCTGATCTGGGTCATCTCTTATCATTCGATTGTTACGCATGCCGATAGCCTACTTGCAGGTAACAGATTTTAGGTGCTATTAACTAAAGATTTACAAAAAAACAAATTGAGCATAGAAAATACTGAATATAAGGTATTTGCAAGAAAGTACCGACCTAGAAAATTCGCTGATTTAATTGGCCAAGAGTATCTTGTTCAAACTTTGCAGAACGCAATTTCCAATAACAAAATAGCTCACTCATTTTTACTTACAGGAATAAGAGGGGTTGGAAAAACTACAACAGCCAGAATTATTGCAGCAAGCCTAAATTGTAAAGGAGAAAATGAAAATTTTGATAAGCCTCAAACCGAGCCATGTTTAGTCTGTAGTAGCTGTAAATCTATTTTAGCAGATAACCACCCCGATGTAATAGAAATTGATGCTGCAAGTAAAACAGGAGTGGATGACATTCGAGAAATAATAGTAAATACCAGCTATACCCCAACTACTGGAAATTACAAAGTATATATCATTGACGAAGTTCATATGTTATCAAATAATGCTTTTAACGCATTACTAAAAACTCTCGAAGAACCCCCAAGCCATACAAAATTTATTTTTGCTACAACTGAAATTAGGAAAATCCCTTTGACTATTTTATCAAGATGTCAAAAATTTGATTTAAAAAGAGTTACTAACACGCAGCTTACCCAATTATTAAAAAAGATTTGCGATAAGGAAAATATCAAATTTGATGATGAAGCTCTCGAAGTTATTTGCAACCATGCCGGAGGATCAGTTAGAGATGCCTTGTCTCTTCTTGATCAAATGAGGTTAGTAACAAATGATGAATTATCCCAGGATGTGATAAGAAATACACTTGGATATTCTGACCTAGAAAATAGTTTAGAACTATTTGAAAATTTAATAAAAGGCCAAACAGATAAAGTCATTTCAGTATATAATAACATCTATCAATCAGGAGCGGAAGTTAGGAATATATTAAATGATTTATTAGAAATTACTTATTTAGTATCAAAAGCTATTATTTTAAAAAATGACTTTTCTGAAGTAAAAGTTAGTTCCCAAATTGAGGAGAAAATAAAATCTTTTTCAGACAAATTATCAGTAGCGCAAGTTTCGAGAATTTGGCAAATGCTGCTAAAAGCGCTACAAGAAGTGTCTTTATCTCCGAATCAAAGACAAGCATTAGAAATGATTCTAATCAGAATCACATATCTTGCTCCTAATTATAATTTAGAGAAAATAGTCACTAAATTACAAGATGAAGTAAAAAAAAAAGCATCATAGCTGAAAATCAAGATGTAGTTGAACCTAAAATTGATGAAATAACTACAGAGAATAAAAAGCCCCCTGAAACATTCGATATATTAGTTCAGACATTTAAGGAAACAGAACCTCTAATTTATAACATCCTAAGAAATAATATTGCGTTAGACAGTTATCAGCCAAACCAGGTTAGCTTAATTGAGAAAATCAAACTGCCTAACAATTTTATCAACCTCCTTACCGAAAAATTACAAGAAATCTACGAATCTCACTGGGTTATAAGGGTGGTGTCTGATGGTAATATGAATGTAGATTCTATAGAAGAGGTAGAAGATAAAAATAATCAGAAAAAAATTAAGCAATTTTCAATCAGTGAAGAGTTTAAACAAATAAAAGAATTATTTCCTGATATGAAAATCATAAAAATCGAAAAACCTAATTAATAGATCCCGGATCTTCGTCCGGGATGACTGCGGTGGGCGAAGGCCCAATATCTATTCCAAATTCAGGCAAGATCCCGAATCTTCGTCCGGGATGACTGCGGTGGGCGAAGGTCCAATATCTATTCCAAATTCAGGCAAGATCCCTGATATTTTCCTAGGGGGAAATTATAGGATGGGCGAAGGAAGGATTTCGTATTATTTCTTTTGTTACCTAAGGCAAGTGTGACTTGTGCGATCATCCCCATCACACATCATCCTGAAGCCCCACCACATATCATCACGAGCCCACACCACACATCATCACGAGCCCTCACACCACACATCATCACGAGACCCCACCACACGTCATCACGAGACCCCACACACGTCATCACGAGCCCCAACCACACGTCATCCCGGACGCAGATCCGGGATCTAAAAATATATAGATTTAACAACAGTGTCTAAGTTTTTACTTTCTATAAAGAGATAAATGTCAAATATAGTTATACTAAATCCCATTTTAAAAGCGCTTTTAAAATGGGAATGCTCAATTGCCGCGCATGCTACGTTCCACGGTAAATATAGCATACTATAACTAATACCAATTCAAAATTTATAGTATTAAAGATGGGAATTGGTATTATATATAAATTACCCTTATAATCCCTGGAAAACCACGGCCAAAATCAAAATTAAAAAAAAATAAAAATTCTACTGGTAAGTTAAAAAAGCCATGTTAATTACTGACCTATAATTTGTAGAGGAATTGATATGACACCTATTGAATTAGCTATAGCACCACTTGCTATGTGCATTATTGCTTGTTTCTTTCAATAAGCATTTAGGTGAAATGCTGAAGCTTTAAAACTTACAGCATTTTGTTAATTATCACTCTTTTTTATAAAAGAGTTTATATATCCTTTTGGTAAAAATTTTATTAATTTTTGGCAAAAGGTACAAGGATGATCTACCCCTATTTTTTACCCATAATTATACCCCTCAAACCCTTACTTAGCCTAGCTTTATAAAGTTCTTAAAAAAAATTAAATTTTCTACTGGTAAGTTAAAAAAGTCGTGTTAATTACTCAATTTATAATTTTTATAGAGGGCACTGATATGACTCCGATTGAATTGGCTATTGCGCCACTTGCTATGTGCATTATTGCTTGTTTCTTTCAATAAGCCATTTGCGATTATAGTAGATTTGTTTTGAGGATAAAATCCTCAGCAAAATTTATAAGATTTTAGCTCTCCTAACTATGGAGAGTTATCTCTTATATCACATATAAAGATCTATTATTTTGCGAATAGATTAGAGGGGAACCCACCCCTATTTTTGGCTCATTCTTATACCCTACCAACCCTTACTTAGCCTACCTTTTGAAAGTTTTTAAAAAAACAAAAAATTTCTACTAGACAGTTAAAAAAGCCGTGTTAATTACTGACCTATAATTTTTAAAAAAAGGTAACAAAATGACTCCAATCGAATTAGCTATAGCTCCACTTGCAATGTGTATTATTGCTTGTTTCTTTCAATAAGGTTAATTTTCCTTTGATATAAGGAATTGGCTAACTATATTGCTATTAGCGGTAGCTTTATATATAAAGAAGGGAATATTAAGTAAATAAGGTAAAATAATGACTCTTATAGAACTACTTTTAATACCAGCAGCTATTGGAATCTCAGCAATATTTTTACAAGTATAAGATTTATTAATATCTTAAAATTAGAGGTGCATTGACCTAGTCTGACAAAATGTTTACACTTGTAAGTATATAACCTCTTATTTTGCTCATGAACAAAAATTTTGCTTTTTCCTTTATTGAACTATCTATAGCAATAGTAATTATTGCATTTTTGATTGCTGGCTCAACGACTGGTTATAAGCTAATCGAAAATTCTAAAGTAAATGGTTTTATTGCCGAAATGCAGAATATCATGAGAGCAACTAACAACTTCCAATTAACCTACAAATCTCTTCCTGGGGACACAAATAAAGCTCATTATTTTTTTGCTTCCCAAAATTGTGGCGGTGGAACAGAAGATGATTGTAATGGAAATAATAATTATATTATAGATAACCATACTGTTGAAGACCCATATCAGGAAGCACATAATGTCTGGAATCATTTATTCTTTGCTGGCTTTCTGCCTGATATAACGCCAGCAGATAATACAGTATATAAATCAAAAATATTAGATGGAGTAACCGTTTCACTCAGAACTCCTGAATATCAAATTGGGGCCCAGAGAGCAGACAGAATAGCAAATAGTATATATGATACATATAGTAATCGGGGAAGAATATTTGAGCCCAATATCGCCTTTAAAATCGACCGAAAAATGGATGATGGGTTAGCTAGCCAAGGAAAAGTTCAAACTGTAAATGCTTATGATGATTCATCCGTTTCAAGTACCACGTGCCTTTCTAGCGGAGAATATAATTTCTCCACAACAACAGAAGAATGCGCAATACGAATCACTTTAGATCTTTTATAAAAATACTATAAAGATACAACCGAACACTCTTCAAAAATATCCCTGATTTTTGCTCATGAAAAATTCTGGAGAAGCTGAAATTCAGTGCAATGATCAACTACATTCCTCAACAAGGAAACTAACCACTAATTCACATCACGTCATCCCAGAATTTCCCGTTGGGGAAATATCAGGGATCTATCAACGCTTATGAGTTGCTTTTGAGATATTTGATTAGGGATATGTTTATATCTAACTAGCAAATTTGGAGCAAATCTTCTTCATTAAACCGTGTTTATTTGCTCTATCGCTTGATTTCTTTGAAGATATATTGCTGATATTGCTTACCGTATCTAATCCTAATTTTTCTATATCTTCTGGCGATAAAGATTTTGATGACTCAACCTTAAAAGTACCAGCCTTTACCCCATTATCTACATATAAAAAGATATTTAGATTACCTGTCTTCTCAATAGAAAGAATATTATTCCTTTTAAAATTGATCATATGCGCAATACAATCAGAAGTGCTGTAAATTTTAATCACTTTAGGATTATGCCTCACTATTTCGCTTCTTATTGATCTAAAAATCTCAATAGATACCGCTGTTGGAGATTTAACATAGCCTGTACCAGAACAGTGGCTACATGCTATCATATTGCTTTCGATTAGACTTGGCTTTAAACGCTGTCTAGACATTTCTACCAAACCGAAATAACTAACTCTTCCTATTTGGATACGCGCCTTATCACCTTCAAATGCTTTACGTAATTCTTTTTCCAAATTTTTACGGTTATCAACTTCAACCATATCGATAAAATCTATTACAATAAGACCAGATAGATCACGTAATTGTAATTGTCTTGCCACTTCTCTTGCAGCCTCTAGATTTGTTTTTAATGCCATCTCTTCAACCGAACGTTCTTTGTTCGCTTTTCCTGAATTTACGTCAATTGATATCAAAGCTTCTGTAATATTAATTACTAGATACCCACCCGATGCCAAAGGAGCATTCGTATGGTAAAATCTCTCTATTTCTTTTTCTATTTTATAAAAATCAAAAATAGATTGCTTATTCTTATAAGCTTTAACCTTTTTAACTAAATTAGGATTTATAACATTAAGAAATTTCTTAATTTGACTAATAGCTGCACTTCCTTCTACAACTATTTCTGTTACATCTTCACTATATAAATCTCTGATTGTACGCTTTATAACATCAGCCTCTTCATATACCAAAGCTGGCGCAGATGCACTTAACGTATCCTTACGGATGTTATTCCATAAGGTAACTAAATAGTTATAATCTTTTTTGATCTCAGGATTAGTTTGCGCGGTTGCTGCAGTTCTTAGAATCACGCTAGTACCGGCTGGTAAGGTTAGGCTTTTGATAAGCTCTCTTAATCTTTTTCTATCACTAGCTCCTTCTATGCGGCGCGAAACACCCCCGGTTTTAGAACCATTATTAGGCATTAATACGCAACATCTTCCAGCAATAGATATATAAGTAGATAAAGAAACTCCTTTGTTACCCCTTTCTTCTTTTATAACCTGTACCAAGATTAATTGGTTTTTCTTGATTACTTCCTGAATCTTGTAATTTTTGATTAATTTTCTTTTTTGAGACTCAAATGTAGTTGCCTTTTGGTCATCTTCATCACTATCCCCAGCACTAACTATCTTATCTAATCTTTCATTAGATTCTGAATCTGAATTGCTGTTAGATGAAAATACATCTTTTTCTAGCTTTTTCTTATCTTCTGCTGGAATCTGATAATAATCAGGATGTATTTCTACAAATGGTAAAAAACCGTGCTTATTATCGCTATACTCAACAAAAGCTGCCTGTAGAGAAGGCTCTACCCTTGTGACTTTTGCTAAATATATGTTTCCTTTTAGTTGTTTTTTTACAGATGATTCGTAATCAAAATTTAGGATTTTGTTATCCTTGGTAACCTTTGCAACCCGTATTTCTTGCGGGTACATTGCATCTATTAAAATTTTTTTCATTGTCTTTTCCTGACTTTTTTGTAGTTAATATTTATTTAGAAATAACTACCATTGCCTCTTTCAAAAGACGATCATTTAGAATATACCCTGCCTGCATTACTTGGATTATAGTTCCAGACTCTTTGTCACTCTCTACTTGTTTTACTACTTGATGTAAATTATGATCAAATTTTTCGCCTAACGGGTAAATTCTTGTAATTCCGTTCTTCTCAAAGACTTTGGTTAAATCTTTATGAGTTATTTCAATACCTTTATAAAAATTGTTAAGATTTTCATCTTTCTCAATTATTTCACGCGGCGCATTATCTAGTATCAGATAGAAGTTCTCGAGAACGGTAATTATCTCTTTTGCAAAACCTGATATCGCATATTTCTTTAGATCAGAAGTTTGCTGTTCATTTCTTTTTCCTAGATTTTCTAACTCTGCGGCCAAGCGTAATAATTTATTATTGAGAGCGCTGACCTGTTCCTCATGCTCTTTTTTTAATTGCGCTATATCTTCACCCTGCTCTACAGCTGAATCTATATCAACAGAAGAATCTGATTCATTATTTAAATCATTTTCCTGTTCAGCTTCATTATCCATATTTTTTTGTTGCCTATCTGTCATTATTACCATACATATAACTCTGATTGTTTGTCTAAAAAAGGTTTGATCCCTTATTTTACAAACCTAAATTCATTTGGTTTTATTAAACCAAGTATTTTATAATAAACTTATTATAATTTTTCAATTTATTTTTATGATTCGCCTATCAAAAAGACAACCAGATAAAACTAGAAATATTTCATTTGAAACTGGAGTAAATTGCCACGCTGAAGGATCTTGTTTAGTAAGCTTTGGTAGAACTAAAATAATATGCACTGCAACTCACGAATTCAAAGTTCCGAGATTCCTAAAGGATAAAAACCAAGGCTGGCTTACTGCTGAATATTCTATGCTGCCTAGATCCACACATACAAGAATTGCTAGAGAATCCTCACTAGGAAAAAAATCTGGCCGGACCCAAGAAATACAAAGATTAATTGGAAGGAGCCTCAGAGCTGCTCTAGATCTGAATAAATTAGGCGAAAACCAAATCACAATCGATTGCGATGTCATCCAGGCAGATGGAGGAACAAGGACTGCAGCAATTAGTGGAGGCTATGTGGCTCTGGCAATTTGCGTTAATAAATTATTAAAAGAAAATATACTAAAATCTAATCCTATTATTGCAAATATTGCCGCTATTTCCTGCGGAATTTCACAAGGAGAAATATTGGTAGATTTAGATTATATAGAAGATTCTAATATAGACATAGATGCAAATTTTGTATTTAATAGCAATGATGAAATAGTAGAAATTCAAGCAAGTAGTGAAAGAAATACCTTTGCTAAAGATATGCTAAATCAAATGTATGATTTGTCATATGATGCTTGCAGTGAAATTTTTACATTACAAAATGATGCTGTAGAAAAAGCGAGTCAATTTAAGGATCCTTAGTAAATGTTGTAAATAATAAACAGGTAAATTTATGATAACTTCTTTTGCAGAAGATAACCATCTTGTACTGGTAGATGGTTATAGTTTTTTATTTCGTGCTTATCATTCAATGCCTGCATTAACTAACTCAGAAGGAGTGGTGATAGGTGCGGTATATGGATATAGTAATATGATTCTCAAATTAAAAAACACCTTAAAGGTCAGCCACCTAGCTGTAATATTTGATCATGGTGAAAAAACCTTTCGTAATGAAATTTACGACCAATATAAAGCTAATCGCCCTCCTGCTCCCGAAGATTTAATACCCCAATTTCCACTGGTTAGAGATGTAACTAATGCGATGAATATTAAATCTATAGAAAAAAAAGGATATGAGGCGGATGATTTGATAGCAACGATTTCTAAATCTGCTAAAAAGCAAGGTATCAATGTAACTATTGTTTCTTCTGATAAAGATCTTACTCAATTAGTTGATGATCAGGTTAAAATGTATGACCCGATGAAACAAAAAGTGATTGATAAGGAAGCTGTACATGAAAAATATGGGGTATACCCCGCTAAAATGCTAGATTTATTATCTTTGACTGGCGATAGTGCTGATAATATCCCTGGTGTACCAAGTATCGGCCCTAAAACTGCTGCAGAATTACTCAATAACTATAATACATTAGATGGGATTTACGAAAATTTAGAACAAATAAAACAGCCAAAAAGGAAACAGGTTCTTACAGATAATAAAGAACAAGCAATGTTATCAAGAAAGCTGGTTGAATTAAAATATGATGTGGAAATTGATGTCGGATTTGATGATTTGTTAGTACAAGATTTTGATTTAGATATATTAAAACCATTTTTTGAAAAACATGGCTTTAACTCTTTAATTAGTAAAGTAGGAAATAATAAAGCTAGCAAAAGCGGAAATAATGATAATGTTAAACATGATATAAAAATTCATGAAATAACTAAAATTAAGGACCTAGAATCATCAAAAGATAGGATTTTAAAATCTACAATTTTAATTACTGAAATTTTACAAGATAAGTTTTATATCTGCACTGAAAAAGAGGTATTTAAAGGTAATATTGCAAAGTCAGAAGATTCTTTATTAACAAGCAATTCTGACGGCGTACTCATAGAAGAAATAGTGAATTTTATTTTACCTTTTCTTTGTGATGCTACGATTGTGAAAATATTTCCAGATTTCAAAAGATGTTATAGGGATTTTATATCGGCTAAAAAACCATTGGATTTCTCACAAGAATCGCAATTAAATTGTTTTACAAATATTGTAGATTTAGAGGTGGTAAAATATCTATTACCAAAGCAGAAGCAGTTTAAAACATTTGATTATAGCAAGACTGAAGGTGATAAGGAGTTATCTAACTGCTTAAGCGAATTATTAAATCATTATCATAATGCACTTAAAGAAATAGTAAAAATTCGTCAATATTCACTATTATTTGATATTGATTTGCCTATTAATTTATTACTCCCCAGAATGGAGGATAATGGTTTTAAGCTAGATCAGAATAAATTGTTCAAATTAACAGAAGCCTTTCAGTTAGAAACATCGAAATCAGAAAAAAAGATTTTTGAACTTGCAGGTACAGAATTTAATATAGCTTCTCCCAAACAGTTAGCTGAAATATTATTTGATAAATTGAAAATTGAGAGTAAGAAAAAAAGCAAAAAAACTAAATCCTTATCTACCTCGGTAGAAGTTTTGGAAGAATTGTCAGCTGGAGGATATGAAATTGCTGACCATATTCTCACATGGAGGCATTTTACCAAATTAAAAAACACATATACTGAAGCCTTACCAAAATTAATCAATAATATTAGTAATAGAGTTCATAGTCATTTTTCTAATACAAACACTTCCACTGGAAGGTTAAGCTCTAACAATCCGAACCTACAAAATATACCAGTTAGAAGCAATGATGGAGATATGATAAGAGAAGCTTTTATCTGTGATGAAGGAAATGTATTAATCTCGGCAGATTATTCTCAAATAGAACTGCGATTACTGTCTCATTACGCAAAAGTAGCAAAATTGCAAAAAGCATTTCATAATGATAATGATATACATGCTATTACTGCAAGCGAGGTATTTGGACTAGAATTAGATAAAGTTGATAGCGAATCTAGAAGAAAAGCTAAAACTATTAATTTTGGAATAATTTACGGAATTAGTAGCTTTGGTTTAGCAAAAAGACTTAGTATAAAACGCAATCAGGCAAAAGAATATATAGATTTATATTTTGACCGTTACCCTGAGATCAAAACCTACATGAAAACAATTGTGGAATCATGCCAGAGAAACGGCTTTGTTGAAACTGTAATGAACCGAAAATTATTTTTCCCAGAATTAATTTCCGCTAATTCCGCTATGAAGGGTTTTTTAGAAAGAGCTGTAATTAATGCCCCGCTACAAGGTAGTGCATCAGATATAGTAAAAAAGGCAATGCTTGATATTAATAGCAAAATTATTTCAAAGAATTTACCAATGAAACTTTTATTACAAGTTCATGACGAATTAATATATGAAGTACCAAAAGACTTTGCAGAAGAAGGAGCAGAAATCATAAAAAATGGTATGGAGAAAGTAATAAAACTTGATGTTCCTTTAGATGTATCAGTAAGTTATGGAAATAATTGGAAAGAAATTCATTAGTTAACACCAAGGTTCATCTTTAAAAAAAATTTAATAAAAAGTTTTTTGAGTAGAGATTTTCTAGATAAAGAAGCTTTGTATTATTGGAGGGTTCCTAATAACACAATAGAGACCTTTTAATTATATTCCTAGCAACCAACTAGCTTCTTTGGCTTAAGCCTTAAAAGGACAAATAAAGAAGCAATCATATTTTGATAATCTCTATTCTGAATTAGAACTTTCCTTTGTGCTAGAAACACCCTTTAAGAGGCCTCTATAAGATATATAATAGTACTTTTTTGATAATCAGACAATGTTTTTTAGGAAATAATATGCACATCATCTAGATAACTATCTTTGTTATGATGGCAAATGATAGACTAACCAAGAAAAGGCCAGCCGAACTAACAAAAAATATTATAAAAATGGCGGAAGGGATGGGATTCGAACCCACGATACGGGGAAACCCGTATAACGGTTTAGCAAACCGTCGCCTTCAACCACTCGGCCACCCCTCCTTTTTTTATAATACTACGTCAAATTTATATTGGATTTTCTTTCTTCTTTTTTGGGCTTCTTCTTTTTTACGTTTCTTCTTATCAGAATCTTTTTCGAAAAAACGGCGTAATTTTAATTCTCTGAATACTCCTTCACGTTGCAATTTTCTTTTTAATGCTTTGCACGCAAAATCTACATTATTATCTTTTACTAATACTTGTAACAACTCTATTACCTCGGTTTGTTATAAATTTATTTTAATTTTACCCTATAGTTATTAGCCAAAATAGTCACTCCATACAGCTTAAACGCAAGGGATCACAAAATATATAATTTTCTTATGTTTAGTCAAGAAAAACTATTTTCTTTTGATCAGCCTAATTACTATCACAAAAAAACCTACTATTATTACACCATTAATTGGTTTATTAAATAGGGATAAAACTTTACAAAAAGTCAAACATCATGCGGCATGCTAGATGCAAGAGGGCTATCCGCAACATTATAATTATATGCATATTTAGTATATGAGGATTTTGCTATATTAACCCCCGGCACCTCTGCATCAGCATTAACCCCTATATATCCGCTATTAATAAGATCAGCTAAAGACATATGCCAAAATGTCATTGGCCGCACTATCTGTCATATCTACTGGATACTCATCATAAGTAAGAAAGAAGGTTTGAAAGGCGGTTTTATATTCCTCTACATCAGTAATAACAGTTCTAAGTTTGGCATTATGTATTAACTTACTGCCGCCCGATACTCCAGCTGCTAATAAGCCTATAATTATTAAGACTATCGATAATTCTACTAATGAAAATGCATCGTCTTTACTACGCGGCATAATTTCCTCTATTTTTCTTCTATTACCACTGATTTCTTTATTTAACACAAGTTTCTTTTCCTTGCTATATATAGGTTTTTGCAAAGGTTACAGAGATTATTTTGTTACTTTTTGCCCCCTCTAAAGCCAATCTACATTCATCTAGCGTACTGCCAGTAGTTGTAACATCATCTAGTAAGAGAATGGTTTTATTTTTTAGGTTTTTTACAAATTTGTGCTTAAGAGCAAATGTGTTTTTGATATTTTTTCTTCTTTGATCAGCATTTAATAATGTCTGAGATGGTGTATGAAGTGTTTTTAACAAGGTATTTCCTAACGTTTTTTTACTAGAAATGGATTTAGCAATTAATAAGCTATGGTTAAATTTTTGCTTAAATAGCTTTTTTCGGCTTATTGGTACAGGAATTATATAATCATACGATATTTTGTGGGACCGTAAAAAATGGGAGATATAATCAGCCATAATTACTGCATATTCGTGATTATCAGAATATTTTAATGAATGTATTATTTGTTCTGAAATTTTATTATATTTTACAACAGCTATATTATCAGAACTATTATTTGATACAAATTCCAATTTACCAAAACACTCAAAACATAACTTATTGCTAGAATAATTCACATTACTACATGTTAAACATTTTCTAGATGCGATAAATTTTATTATGCTATATAGGAAAATATTACCTAAGCCCAGTAGGCTCGTTAAGGATTTTCTCATCTGCTTGCGTATTAGGCACTATTTCAGGATCAGCACCATTAATTTCTGGATCTATATTGCCATCTTTCTTTCCAGTTTTAGGAGGACCATAAATTTGGTGATAAAGTTTAGTAATTTCATCAAATGAAAGATTATTGATAAAAGGAAATCCTGCTGACTGTCTTGCAATATTTACTGTCAGTATATCTGAATTACTGTTATTTAATCTTTCTAAAAAAATTAATGCCTTCATTTTTTTATCTTCTGTATTTTCCTGCATTGAGCGTAATAGATTAGGAGTATTTTCTGGTAACGATTCAGCTGCTATTGAATCATAAAAATTTGATAGAAACTCTTTATAATTATCAATGGTTAAATTTAGCTTTCCATATGGCACCAAATTAATTTTATCTTGAATCAGGTTACCATCTAAATGGAATTTTATGTTGGGAAAATCAAAATCAAAACTACGAATTATTAAGTTTTTCTGATAGCCAGAAGAAGCATCGCTAGAATCATAATATTTAGCATCAAGAAACACCGCAAAAAAACTATTTTTTAGTTTATTGGGAACATCTGTTTTATTTACCAATTTGTTATCGTTACTTTTTATGTAAATATTGAAAACTTGGTTATCTTCTCTTTTTTCTGTAGAAATATTAAAAATATTTTTTGCCGTAGTTGAAATATGGTTACTGTCATCTAAAACATCTTTATCTTGTTTTTCATAAATATTTAATCCCGAATCCTCATATTGGAAAGATTGTAGGATTTTATCTTTTATATGAAAAGATAAAGGAGTCTGGCTATCATTATATTTTATTACGTAACTATTATAGGGACTAATAAAGGATATGATTTGCGGTATTGTGATTGAATAATTTACGTTTGCACTACTACCTCTATAAGTTATTTTAACATCCTCTTTAGAAGCTAATTTATAGCTAAAGGTAGTTTGCTTTGAATTAAAATCACCCTTTGTATATATAGCATCCTTTAGGGTAATGTCATATTTATGATTTTCAGAGATTTTGATATGTAATTTATCTACGCTCAGATCAAGTTTATTACTTTGTATCTTGCACTTATAACAAGTTATAGCTTTTGGCTTAAAAAAACCTTCTACTTCAAATTTTTCGTATTTTAATTTTGCGCTCTTATCATAATTTGATACAATCTGCCTAACACTAGAAACAACCTTGTTTTTTTCGATCTTTTGTAGTAAGACAATCACCGCAAGAAATACGAAAAGAACAGCTCCTGCTACTATTATCCAGCGTACTGACTTAGCCATATATTTTAGCTAATATTTCTGGTTTCACTAGGCACAGTTAGAACCATACCGTCTAACTCATCAGCCATAATAATTTGACACCCGAGCCTTGAAGTATGAGTAACTCCAAATGCTAAATCTAGCATATCTTCTTCTTCTTCGCTTGCAATACCTAATTTATCGTAATATTTCTCATCAATGACAACATGACAAGTAGAGCAAGCCAAAGACCCCTCACATGCTCCTTCTAGACCTATTTTATTTTGATGTGCTATCTCTAATATAGAAAGTCCGTTGACTGCTTCAACTTCCTTTCTCTCTCCGTTTTCTATAAAAGTAATTTTTGGCATAATATTTTGTAAATTTAATTGCAATCTGTTATTTAAAGTAAAAATATAATTTCTCCACTTATACAAAAGATAAATTACTATTCAATTAGTTTATCTTTTGTAGCACAATTATTAAGATAAGAAAACTGCGGTAATGAATCTTGGTATAACTAGGCAGTTCCTATATATACTCCTACTTTATGCTCTTCTAGTTCTAAATTGATTGCCGTTTCTCCATTAAAAGCAGAATTAGACATTCTAACATTTAAATCAAGTAGATATTTTACAGCCCCAGAAAACCCTAAACTAGAGGCATAATGTATTGCGGAAAAACCTAATTTATCGTGGCTATTAAGATCAAAACCTGATTCGTATAGATCCTCTACTTTTTCTATAAAATCCTCTTCTTCATGGATAGAATAAAACAAAGTTCCAAGTTTTGCCTTACGCGCTAATAGAAATGCGATAATATCAATATTACGGCTTAAAACTGCGTAATCTAGTAATGTTCGATACTCCTCATCGAAAGCATTAATATCACAATATGAATTATTTAATAATTCTTTGAATAACTCATAATCGCCAGAAAAAATTGCTTGTTTAATTGAATGCTTATCTGTATTTAATTTAGTTGAATTTAAAATATTTAATATTTTTGTTAACTTTACCATAAATGCTTTCTCTAATTGATCCTAATGATTTCAACCTCTTTATAGATCTCAAGTATGCCACAAAAGAAAATTTTGTAAAGGAAAAGCTATACTCCAACACTGATTTGTTACTTCACGAAGATGCAACAGCAAAGCTAATTAAGGCATCTAAAATAGCAAATAATATAGGCCTTAGATTAAAAATTTTTGATGCTTACAGACCTTTCGAAATACAAGAATATATGTGGAACAAATTTCCTAATAATAAATTTATCTCTAACCCATATGAGGGCTCTGTACCACATTGCAGAGGAATTGCGGTAGATTTAACATTAACTGATCAAAATGGCACAGAATTAGAAATGGGAACTGAATTTGATCATTTCTCAGAAAAATCATTTCACGGAAATAACGAAATATCTAAGGAAGCACAGCAGAATCGGCTTTTATTGCTAGGAATCATGACACAAGCTGGATGGGATTTTTACACAAATGAATGGTGGCATTACCAGCTATTTAATCCCAGAGATTACGATATAGTTAGGGACGTTGCACCCTAAATATATATATGGTACTATAATTAATATCAAATGAATCGTAAGAGGTATTAACATGAAAAAAACTATAGAAGCTTTCTCATTAGTTGAATTATCTATTGTGTTAATAATAATTGGATTATTAGTTTCCGGGGTTTCTACAGGACACAAGCTTATTCGTCAATCTAAATTAAGAAAAATCACTACCGATATAAATGAATTCAATATTTCATTCAACACCTTTGAAATGCAATATGATGCGATTCCGGGGGATATGGAAAATGCGGATGAATATTGGGCATTGGCCGATGAAACTAATAACCCATTTAATGGAGATGGAGATGAATCGATTGATAGTAACGGGACCCAAGCCGAAAATGTTAGATATTGGCAACATTTAAGTTTAGCTGAACTTGTAAATGGAGATTACGATGGGAGTATTACGCCAGAGCGGTATAGCGCTACTGGTAGAAACCTTCCCCTTGGACCAAATGGACTATATACAACCCTTCAAGGGGCTAATAGAGGAATAGAATATTCGAATATGCCTGGATGTAATGCTAATACTAATTTTGGGGCTGTTTCTGGTAGAGATGCTTATTTAATAGACAAAAAAACAGATGATGGAATTGCTAATAGCGGAAAAATTACGTCATATGCTGGAACTACTGCTGTAGGAGATTGTACGTTACTCACAACCTGCCATACAGGTGGTGTATATGACGCAAATGATCAAAATTCTCTTTCCTGTAGATTTCGTGCTTCTTTTAATTAGCTTTATCACATTTTAACTGTTTGATAACCTCTCCCCTGGATCTAATACTAAGATTCATCTTTAAAACAGAATTTCCTATGAAGTTTTTCGGGTATAGATTTATTTAAAATCATTTGAATTATACCAAACCCCTTCTTAAAAGCGGTTAAAAGGGAGCGCTCAATTACCACGCATACTAAGTTCCACGATAAATATATCATACTATAATTCAAAGCTTAACCTCCTAGGAAATTACAGTATGTATTAGCTATGGCTAGTCCTGCATTTATTTAAATCGATGAATCCCGGTATTAAATATCAACTCTCCACTAGTAAAGGATAAAATGATACTTTTTTACTAATGTATATTATGTGGTATTAGGATTTCAAGGGGAATCTCGTTTAGAAAGGTGATAAATTGTCAGTAATTTTACATTTAGATAAAGAATATAGGATAGCGGGTAGTGATTCTGTTTTTGGTATTTATACCTTAAAGATATAAAACCACAAAACATTATGGAGGTAATCCAGCCGCAGGTTCCCCTACAGCTACCTTGTTACGACTTCACCCCAGTCGCTGGCCCTACCGTGGACGGCTGCCTCCTAAAAGGTCAGCTCACCGGCTTCAGGTAAAACCAACTCCCATGGCGTGACGGGCAGTGTGTACAAGGCCCGAGAACGTATTCACCGCGGCATGCTGATCCGCGATTACTAGCGATTCCAACTTCATGCACTCGAGTTGCAGAGTACAATCCGAACTGAGACA
>Ga0208127_1000460_pt1 | contig 20985 bp, 12 predicted proteins | sample ETNtaG_6_FD_185751 | JGI IMG/M metagenome (GOLD analysis project Ga0208127, IMG submission 185751) | Marine microbial and viral communities from oxygen minimum zone, Eastern Pacific Ocean - ETNP201306SV45 (SPAdes) (version 2) | ecosystem: Environmental > Aquatic > Marine > Oceanic ... | reverse complement strand
ATCTGAGTGAGAGAAACCGGGAGCGAGAATGCGCTCCCGGTGCTCGCTTTACTCCGCGGTGTAGTACTGCTCGCAGACCTCAAACTGGTCGTTAACCACCTCGTCTATCAAGGCGACCGCCTCGTTGTAGGTGTTACCCCAAGCGGCTCCAGCCATGTAGTCGTCAATCACCGCTCCGTGGGTTTCCACTGACGAGGTAATAGACTTCAGGTAATAGGTGCCTGCCTCGTTTGTTCCGCCGCCAATGGCAGCAAATAACCCGTTCATGAAGGTGTCATGACCAGCGGCAATGATCTCTGCCTCCAGCTTGGCGAGGGCACCGATGAATGCGGGCAGATTGGCTTGTGAAACCTTGATCCGCATCGCTCGCTCATAGCCTGGATCGAGCCTTGGGAAGGGCTTTAAGGGCACCCAGGTTGCGCCGTATTTGAACTCGCGCTGGCTCGCCATATCTTCGGGCGCCTTGCTCGGGTCGTATTTAGACGCGCCCACGATGGCACTGGTGACTTCCGGTCGGCGCAAAGTCCAAGCCACAGCAAGCTGGCCGACGGTGTGGTCGCTGCCCGCGGCGATCTCGCCCAGTGTAGCCACCAGCTTGAGGAACGGTTCCTTACGCGGCGGATGGAGCAGGGCGCTCACGGGATGATCGGGCTTGTGCTTGCGCCAGTCGGTGTCCGAAAGATTGGCGATCCATTCCTCGGTCACCTTGCCAGTAAGCAGTCCACTCTCCATCGGACTGTAGCAAACGATGCCGCAGTTGTTGGCGCCACACCAGTCGAGCTGGCCTTCCTCCTCGATCTGGCGATTGAGCAGGCTATAGCGGGGTTGCAATGAGGAAACAGGTCCGAGCGCGGTGGCGCGCTGGAGCTGGGCGGCGGAGTAATTACTGACACCGGCCCACTTGATTTTGCCCTGTTGTTGGAGATCGAACAGCGTCTGCCAGGCCTCCTCCACACCTTCATCAGGCTCGGGCCAGTGCAGTTGATAGAGATCGATGCAGTCGGTCTGGAGCCGTTTGAGCGAGCCTTCCACTTCCTCCAAAATGGTGGCGCGGGAGGTAAACCGGTTGGGCGTGCGATCCTCGTTGGGCAACACGCCGCACTTGGTGGCCACCGTCACCGGTTGGCCCCATTCCTTGACGGCTTTGCCAACGACCTCCTCGGACAAGCCGAAGCCGTAAGCGTGCGCGGTATCGATCCAGTTGATGCCGGCCTCGAGTGCCTCGAGGATGGCGGCGATAGAGTCGGCCTCATCCTGCGGCCCCCAGCCCATACCCCAGTCGTCTCCACCAATAGCCCACGTGCCTAACCCCACGGGTGTGAAATTGAGATCTGTATTACCGAGCCTGCGTGTCTGCATGGGCCGGAGGGTAACGGAGGATGCTTGATGCCGCAAGATGGCCCTGAGTCTGAAATAACTGGGTAAAGCCGGACCTAACAGAAAGCATACCCATCCATAAACGGGCACCTGTGTCTTTCGGGGATACTGGTGTATCCGGCGGTACTGGAATCCCTTATTCCCGTGGCCAAAACCACTTTACCACACACACCCGGAAAACCGGGGCACAGACAGACGCCGGCTTGGTCAGTTTATTCAAAAACTTTTTCAAAGCAGAGTCCGTCGGACGGCCGAGCAAAAATCTGGTAAAATCTCCAGCCCATGCTTGGCTTTTTGGCGTTTTTGTGAATGAATGTGTAGGGCGTGATGGGGGGTGAAGATTGCGGCCGAAAATTGCGTCCATTTTAGCGACGCCAAGGAGGCTGGCTAAAGGCCATTGGGGGAAATCAAATTGCAGGATAAACCGGAAAAGCCGTTTTTGATTCAGCACCTGATCGTGCATGGCGTGCTCGCAGCCATTCTTCTGGTCGGCGGCTGGCTCTTTCCGGTTCAGTACAAAACCCTGCATCCACGTGTTCTGGCGCAAGCCGGCAAGGTTTCGGATAGATCGGCCCAAAGCGAATTACCCAAGACCCTCGCCGAACTCCATAGCTCCTACCACACCAATTCCCTAACGGGCGCCTCCGAAGTAGCCAGCCTGCTTGAAATTGCGAAGTTGCAGCTTGAGGACAACTACAATCCAGACAAAGCCCCGCAAAATCAGCTCTCCAATGGGCACAACGCCATCGATTACACGATCAACCCCCAGACGCGGGCAGAATCCCAGCGGCAGCTCCTGAGCAGTGGCACCGTCTCACGGGAGCTGCTCAACCTCAAGGCTTCCACCCCGGATTACGAAGCCCAAATTACCCTGCTCGCCTTTCTCGAAAGCCGCCGCAAACTGCACAGTGAACTCCGCGCCGAGCTGCTGCATCTGCAAACCACCAAGCAAACCAACCAACTCGAACAGGTGATGCATAGCGTCACTACCCTTGGGCTGCGCCTGGGCTTTTATCAGTTGGCGGAATTGACCGAGCGCGTCTCGTCAGCGCGCACCTTCATGCAGCTCTCCAAAATCGCCAAGCTGCAAACCATTGTCTACCCGTTCGATACCTTCAGCACGGCGGATGGTTTGATTAGCCGCGATGAACTGGGCGGCACTGCACTCGTCTCCACTAATCATTTTAACCGCATTGCCGGCTCAGACCAGCGCATCGATCCTGAGGAATGGAAAACCATCGACTTTGAAAAGCTGGAAATCGTCGACAAAGAATTTGCCCATTACGACCACCTTGGTGACTTCCTCACCGTGGATCATCTTCAAAACAAATCCCCGCTCGGCCGGCCGATCCTCTTCAACCAATACTCCGATGCTGACGGCAAAATGGACGGCGAAATTAGCCGGGATGAATGGCGAGAGATCGGCTTCATCCCCCTGCAATACACTGAATTCCCAGCCGTTTACGCCGCCATACTCTGGTCCGACGATCCCGACCGAGTCGTTCAATACCTCATGACCTACGGGCGGCCCGGCGATGATTGGCTGGAAGCCGCCCTCGGCAATGGCCATGGAGCCCTCACCGAACTGCTGGATAAACAACTGCCCCTTTCTCCATGGAACACCCCCGCACCCGGCGCCATCGCCCAGTTTGCTTTCAAGCGCCCGGTGCTCGCTCTCACGGTCAAATACGTGCTCATGGCCATCGGCTGCTTTGTCCTCATGCGCGCGTGGAACAGCTACTCCATCCTCACCGCCCCCGACCACGAAACCCTCCATAGCTATCGCCTCCGGCGACGTGCCCTAACAGCCGCACTTTGCCTCACCCTGATCATCATTAGCGAACCCGTCTTTTTCCAGCCCGTTCACAGCTCCGAATACCAAGTTGCCGTAAACGTCCCCGAACTGGGCGAACTCAATCCAGAACCCTCCGACACCAACGAATCAAACAACAAAACCGACATGGAAACTAACATCATCCTCAGCGCCGTCATCTTTGTGCTCTTCGGAGCCATTCAGGTCTTCGTTTTCCAGACCTGCGTGAACAAGATCCGTGAAATTCGCCGCGGCGAAGGCGACCCCAACCTCAAACTGCGCCTGCTCGAAAACGAAGATAACCTCTTCGACATGGGCTTGTACATCGGTATCGCCGGCACCGCGCTCACCCTAGCCGTCATGATTCTCATGCCTGCCTGGAATATCAGCATTTCCGTTGCCTACGCCTCCAATATTTTTGGCATCCTGTGCGTAGCACTGGTCAAGATCACACACGTGCGCCCCGCCCGAGAGTCCCTGCTGATCGAAGCCCAGGAACAGGCCTGAAGCCCCGGAGTATCCCGAACGTCAAACCAGTCCAACAGCCATGAATAAGACACTGCTGCTCATCCTGTGCGACTTCCTGTTGCTGAATCTCATCCACTTCACCGCGTGGGATAAACTGGACAAGGAAAGCGAATCAACCCGCGCTCAGGGCGGCGCCGAAAAAGCCGGTGTCATGGGCGATCCAACACGAGACCTCGAACTGGCTGCCGTTCGCATCAAGGAACGCGAAGAAGATCTCAAAAACCAGATGGCGGCCGTTGCTGCCCTACGCAACGCGCTCACCTCCACCAAGGAGGAAATGGGCAACCAACTCGCCGCTGCCAACATCAAGGGCAACCAACTGGCTGCGGCTCTAAGTGCCGAGCAACAGGCACGCGCCGACAAGGAAAAAGCCCTCAGCTCCACCGAAACCCAGCGACTGGCCATCCTGAAGGAATTTGAAAAACAACAGGCACGCGCAGCCGAAGCCAAGCAAGAACGGGAAGAACTCGCCACCAACAACAAAGACCTAACCAATAGAATCTCTCAGCTAACCGCCAGGATCGGCGACCTCAATGTCAATCTCAATGACGAGAAAGCCAAGGTCAGCGACCTTTCCGCTGAACTCCGGGCCGCTGAGGCCATTGCCGAGCGGGAAAAACAAGCCGCCACTGCCGCCAAGACTGAAGCCAAGGCGGCCCAGCAGGTTGCCGCCACTGCCAACACCCGCGCAGCCACAGCCAATGCCGAGGCTCAGGCAGCCAAGAGCAACGCTCAGGCACAAATCGCAAAAGTAGAATCCATGGCTGAGAAACGAGTTCAAGCGGCCAACACGATTGCCAATACCGCTTTAAAACGCGTTGAGACAGCCCAAGCCCAAGTGGTCGCCACCACGAAAGCCAAGGCGCAAGTGGAACAGGCCTTGGCCGCCACCAGCGCTGAGAAACAAGAACTCACCAAGGCGGTCATCAATGAAAAACAGGACAAGGAAATTGCCCAGGCCGCCGCCCAACAGTTGCGCGATGAGATTGCTAAGAAGATTCCCGATCAACCCATCAACGCCAACATGATGGCTACGTTGTATTCGCAAAACCGGGTGAATCTCCTGACCACCGCCGCCCGGACGCTTTCCAAACCCAAAAAGGAAAGTAACACCATCCTCATCGAGGTGTTGGAATACGACCCGGCCACCCGCAAAAGCAGCCCGTATATCCACGCCATTACCCACGTCCGTGAAACACCCTATAGATTGGCGGCCAATGCACTGGGCTGGCGCGAATCAGCCGCCTCGCTTTCCGGCCCCAATACGGGAGCACATACTCTTCACCACGTACGTTTCTTAAAGAGCGATCCACGCATCGTGATTGCCCCAGTGGGACCGCCGGATTCCCCGCAGGTCAAAGCACTGGGTGTGAAGCCCTACAAGCTGGCCGCCAAGCCGTTTAAGTTTCCCAAAGCATTTATTATGAAGCGCGATGGCCGGAGCTTCGGCGAAGTGGTCTTCCGGATGGATCCGCGCAACCGTGACTATGTGAAGTTCGACAAAAGTCTGGTGCGCTCAATTATGGGTGACTTCAGCCCTTCTCAGGGCGATCTGGTCTTCAGTCAAACTGGCGAGTTATTAGGCATTATGGCCAACAACCGATATTGCCACGTCATCACGGGTGTTTCCCCGGCCGGCGCAGTAGTGTTCGGCCAGCACCAATCCAATTCTCTGGCTGGCACACTAGCCAAGATGCACGCCCTCGTGAAGGCCAAGGCGTCCGAGCTGCATTAAACCGAATTCTGGCAACAAGAAAGGCGGGCTGTTTGGCCCGCCTTTTTCCTTTGAGTCGGTTTGTGACTCAACAGGGTTGATGCCCCCAGTCCGTGTTTTTCAAGTCATCCTCGTACGCCGCCATTTGATCCTCTGCCGAAGGCTCCGCCGTTTCTGTCTCATCAGACTGAGTCGGCGCGGCGGAATCAGTCGCCAGCGGGGATTCCTTGCTCGATTCGGTTTTGGGGTCGTCGTTCATGGAGTTAACTTACCACAAAACCCTACTGCACGTAGAGGAATTCGTTAGTTTCCAGGAGCACCTGGGCCAGCTTGTCGACTGGGCTCATGGGGATGGGGATGTTGTTGAAGATGGCGGCGGGCGCGGGGCGGTTGTAGCGTTTGGTGTAAGCCTTGGCACGTTCGCGGGCGGCCTGTGTCTGCCGCTGGTATTGGGTCCGGCGGTAGGCCGGCAAGGGCGGCTGGTTTTTTACGAACGCCGCAGCGGACTGCAGTTCCTTGGGCGTGGGGGCCCGTTGAAACACGAGCTCGTACAACGCCTGCACCTTGTCTTCCACCTGCTCGGCCTGCGCCACTTCGGAACGGGCCGCCAGACGGCGGGCCTGTTGCAGTACGCTTTGGCTATTCATCATGAACAACGCCTGCTGAGGCACGATCGTTTCCACGCGCTCGGCAGTACTCATGTCCGGGTTGGCAAAGTCGAACACCTGATACATGTCCGGCAAGGCGGCCCGATCCACGTATCCATACACCGTGCGGCGCGGCGTCCCGACTTGCCGGACCGGACGTCCACCCTGCGCGGGGTCGAGGTTATCGCCCAACACGAGCAGGGTATCGCGCATCGACTCGAAATCCAGACGGCGCAAATTCCATTTGTAGAGCAGGGCGTTGTTCGGATCGATCTTGCCGTAGGCCGGATCGTTCGTCGCGCTTTGCTGATACACGGCGGAGTTCATGATCAGCCGGTGCAGTTGCTTGATGGACCAGCCCTCGGCCATGAACCGGCGCGCCAGCCAGTCGAGCAGATCCGGATGGCTCGGGGCGTCACTGCGCAGTCCAAAATCGCTTGGGGTGCGCACGATGCCCTCGCCGAAATGCCATTGCCACACACGGTTCACCATCACGCGGGCGGTCAGCGGATTGTCTTTGCTGGCGATCGATTGCGCGAGCTCCAACCGGCCGGAGCCTTCGTTAAACGGCTCGCGATCCTCGCCTTCGATGAGTTCGAGAAACTGGCGGGGCACGCGGTCGCCCAAATTGGTGCGTTCGCCGCGGATGAAAATGCGCGAGTCCCGCGGGGTCCGAATATCCTCCAACGCCATAGCCTTGGCCGGAGATCCGGGGTGAGTCAGATCCAAACCGGTCGTGCGGTAAAACATCGCCACTTGCCGGTTACGCACGCGGTTGCCACCAAGGCGGTTAAAACTGCGTGGATCCATGCCCAGCGCGGAGCGGTAGCCGAAGGCGACCCGACGGATTTCCTCCGCCGCCGGCTCGGCCAGCGGCTTGGGCATGCCTTTAATTTTCGCGGCATCCGACGCGGTGCGAAAGCGGAATCCCATGTTGAACGCGGTGACGATGTGGGCGGTGGGATATTGGCCGTCCATGCGTTTCTCGATGTCTAGGAACACTTCCTGATACACCCCAGCGATCTCGCGCAGGCTCTTAGGCTGCGCCTCGGCGAGAGCCTTGGCGAGGATCGGGTTTACCGTTTTCTGAGTCTTCAACCGCTCCCATTGCGCGGGCGTACGCGCGGCGATCTGAGCGTTCGGCAGCTTGGCAAAAAAGAACCAAGGGCCAAACACACGATTGGGTCGGCGCTTAGCGTTCTGCAGGGCGGTCACCCAGCTTTGAAAAGCCGTGCCGTTTAGCCCGGCGGCGGTGGCGGCGGTGGGTGCTTGTTTGGCTTTGGTTTTACCGTCAATGAATCGTTGCGTTTCAAACAAGTATTTGCCGGATTCCTTAGTAAACCGCGTTAGCATTTTGTTGTACTCACGAAGGCCGTACTCGCGCGAGCCGTCGATGGCGTTCTGGCGCGCGGTGGTGTAGGCGACGTACTGCGGGTCACCCTCTTGCACCTCCTCAATCAATGACGTGGCATCGCGCGAGCTAGCGAATACACCGTGCAGGGAATAGTAGTCCGCGGTGGGGATAGGATCGAACTTGTGATCATGACAACGGGCGCAGGCGAGCGTGAGGCCCATGAAGCCTTTGCCCACCACATCAATACGGTCATCAATAATTTCGTTAACGTCATTATCAAAACGCTTGCCGACGGTAAGATAACCGAGAGCGGCAAGATCTCGCTGATCATTGATATCGACCTGATCAGCCGCAATTTGTTCGATTATAAAGTCGTTGAACGGCTTGTCTTCATTGAAAGCGCGTATGACGTAATCGCGATAAGTCCACGCGTAAGGATAAATTGGATTACGACGATTGCCTCCAGTTCGATCGCCGCTGGTATCAGCGTATCGCGCTATATCCAGCCAGTAACGGCCCCAGCGCTCGCCGTATTCGGGGCGCTCTAGCAGCTGATTGATCACCTTGTTGAAAGAGTTAGGCGCCGTGTCTTTCTCAAACGCCTCCACCTCGGCCATGGTGGGCGGCAACCCGATCAGATCATAGTACGCGCGCCGGATGAGAGTGCGTTTGTCGGCAGGCTTGGCTGGTTGCAGGCCGGCGGTCTCGTGCTTGGCACGGATGAAGCGGTCGACCGGAGTTCGGGCCCATTCGCCCTTCACGGTAGGCGGCACGGGCTTGGCGATGGGTTGATAGGCCCAGTGATTGTCGACTTGTTCCTGGGTCCAGAACACTTTCTTGATCGAGGCCGCCTTACCTTCGCGGGGATCGGGCGCACCCATGGCCACCCAGGCCTCGAAATCGGCCAGCGTGGCCTCGTCCAGCTTGGTCTTGGGCGGCATCTCGAGTCCCTCGGTGGGATCCCAGTGCATGGCTTTGATCAACAGGCTGTTCTTGGGGTCCCCCGGAATGATCACCTCGCCACTGTCGCCGCCCTTGCGGAGTGCCGCGCGGGTATCGAGCGTGAGACCGCCCTTGGCCTTACCCTCAGCAGCACTGTGGCAGGAGTAACATTGCGTGGCCAGCACGGGCCGGATGTTTTTCTCAAAAAACTCCAGCTGCTTGGGCGTCAGCGGCGCCTCCGCCAGTGAGGACAGACAGCCGGCGAGCAGAGCACCGATGACGAGCGTGTTGCGCATAAGAAATGAAGGTAGGTTAAGCGATCAGTTTCTCGACCACATCCCCGTACACATCGGTGAGACGGAAGTCGCGGCCCTGATAACGGTAGGTGAGCTTCTCGTGATCGAAGCCCATCAGCTTCAGAATCGTGGCGTGCAGGTCATGCACGTGCACCTTGTCCTGAACGGCCTTGTAGCCAAATTCATCGGTGGCCCCGTGGACGATGCCGCCCTTCACGCCACCGCCGGCCATCCACATGGAGAATCCGTGATGATGGTGATCGCGACCCGGTTCGCCGCGGCCGCCACGGTCGTGGCGCGGGGTGCGGCCGAATTCTCCGCCCCAAATCACCAGTGTATCCTCGAGCATACCGCGTTCCTTGAGGTCAGCGAGCAGCGCGGCGATGGGCTGGTTGGCTTCGTTGGCGCGGGTGGTCAGGTTTTCCTTGAGGGCAGTGTGATGATCCCAGCCGTTGTGCCACACCTGCACAAACCGGACCCCGCGCTCCACGAGCCGACGGGCGGTGAGCATGCGACGGCCGGTTTCGGTATCGCCGTAGGCATTACGGGTGACCTTGTTTTCCTTGGTAAAATCAAAGGCATCAGTGGCCGCGGTCTGCATTTTGAAGGCCAGTTCAAAGGACTGGATGCGTGCCTCGAGATCGGCTTCCTCCTGCAGCTTCGCCTGATGTTGCTGGTTCAGCGTCTTGAGCAGGTCCAGTTGCTCGCGCTGTTCCTTGAGGTTGTAGCTGTAATTCTTAATGTTGGCGATAGTCCGCTCCACGTTGGCTTCCGCGCGCGGGATAAGGGCGCCCTGGAAGGCCCCCGGCAGGAAGGCACTACGCCAGTTCTTGGCGCCACCAAGACCGCTGCCCAGCACGATATAGCCGGGCAGGTTTTGGTTTTCCGTGCCGAGGCCGTACAACATCCATGACCCCATTGAGGGTTTCACCATGCGGCCGGCGCCGGTGTTCATCATCACCGTAGCAAATTCATGAGACGGAATGTTGGTGTGCATGGAGTTGATCACGGCGATGTCATCCACGTGTTGGCCGATCTGATCGAACACCTCACTCACAGGCGTGCCGCTCTGGCCCATTTTCTTGAATCCGAATTGCGCGGGCAACGGCACTCCGCCGATCGCTTTCACATTTTGATCCGCGTGCTTGGCCAACGCGGGTTTATGATCCCACGTGTCCAGATGGGACGGCGCGCCCTGCGAGAAGATATGAATCACCCGCTTGGCTTTGGCGGCAAACTGCGGTTTGCGGGCCCGCATCGGGTTGGCCATGGCGGCGGTCTGCAGGGCGGCACTCGGGTTCGGCGCGGCGGCCAGGTTCGGCAACACCGTGGCCAGCCCCACGGTACCCATGCCCATGCCTAGGCGGTTCAGAAATTGACGCCGTGTCTGGAAGAAATCCTGCGGCTGCGGTTGATGTTCAAGCGGGTTCATGTTGCGGAGTAAAATAAGACGCAAAATGCGCCAAAGAGTTTCAAATATTTATTAATCGGCAAAATCGGGGCCGGGTTTATGCCAAACTTCGGCGAAAAATGGAAGAACCGATGCCTAACGCGCCCGCCGCGCTAGCCAGAAGCCCAGCGCCACTGCCGCCGCACCGGCCACCAGCCAAGCGGCATCGGTGGCATGCAGGTGAAAAGAGGTTTGCAAATGCAGCAGAATCACGCCGCAATTTGAAGCAACCCGTGGTGGCTTAGCCAAGTAAAAAACATTCGCTACACTACAGTTGGGCGCAACCAATTGGGTACCACGGCCAAGCTCCAGCATCCACGACGAGAGCGAGAATGGGTGGGGTTAACTGTACCCTGCACAGTTTTGTCCCGCGTCCGTCGCCCATCAATTTCAAACTGGTATGCATACATGCCTGCTGGCAAGGCCACGCGGACCTGCCATTTTCCATTCTGCCATTCCATCGGCAAGCGTTCAGAGTCTGGTTGGGTAAATTCACCGCATAGATATACCTCTTGTCCATATTCGCCGGGACAACTGAATATGGTGTCTCTGGAATTCGGTTCGTAGTGATGCATGTCTAATTTAACGTAGGTAATAAATGTGAAATGGAGGGGGGCAGACCTTGCAGGGCCATGGAAGCAACTAAACGTTTATGCGGATCATAGAGTTCCAATATTTCATCCCCACAATTGCAACCACACTGGACCATCCAAGCCTCTTCTACACAGGCATTATCCCATTCAAATAAAAAATCAGCGCCCTCCAACATGATCTCTGAACCCAGCACCCGGCATTTACTAATCCGGACATCCGCCGTTTGTTTGACTGCTGAGTTGAGAATCGTAATTCGGAATGCCGTGTTAGCTCGCACAAGCTGCAATATAAAACCAGGGACTGAAGTGCGATTGACACGCCGGGCGCCGTTTCCAGAAGAGAGTGTTTTGCGCCAGCGTTCCTCGACGAATTCAAGAAATCCGGACCCAGATGTGCTTTCGCCGTTCGCGCTTAGGTTCCCATCTGTTTGATTTTGAGTAACAAGATTCTTAAATGCTTCAAACTTAGATCGAGGTGTTAGTTCAATTTGTTGAACCAAACCCTCCTGCCCGGCCACATCCAGAGAGAATGATTTGGAACCGAATGCGTCGTTACGCTGAACAGCCCACACATTGCGCCACTGACTTGAATCAAACAACAAACCCTCAGCTTCAGTGATCACACCCGTGTATCTCCAATCACTTCCTCCCTCCGGAAAGGCAATTAGATGGTTAACTTTAGCGCCATTTGAAAATGTACGGACCCACACTTCACCGACATGAGATAAAAAATCTGCAATTTCTTCCTCTGTCACTGACAATTCAACCCGAACTTCACAACCAGACTTAATCCTAAGATTTTCAGGACGAATTCCGGCCTTGAGAGACGCTGCCTCAGTCGATTCCATTTGCATATGCTGAGTACTAGTTTTTGTCCACAACCGGATTCTTTCGATCTATTCTTTTTAGCTTGGCAATTAATTTCCCTGCTTCCCAAGCCGTAATCCTACCTTTTATTAAATCAGCAGTAGCTTCCTCATCATCGTTTTGGAATATGATGCGCTCACCTTCCTTTGATTCAACTAGTTTACCTTCCACAATCTCAATTTTTCCGCCCTCCTCAAATCCGGCCTCAGGTAATCCGCCATTATACCCCACTGCACGAAACTTCCCATCGCCTAATGCGAAAATCTGAAGTCCGTATTTAATTTTATTTCCATCATCAATATAAATACCTAGATATTCTCCGGGAAATTGGCTGCCTAGCGCCTTATCTTTCCCGAATAAATCAGGCTTTTTTTGGGCATCCGCCGCCAGAAAGGAAGCTGACGCCACTAGTATGTATAATATATTTCTCATTTTGCTATTTTTTGTCTTTTGTCTCTCTGACGCAGGTTAGATTTTTACCAGACCTAACAATGATATTCCGATCGACTAATGCCACACCGTATAGGGTGCCCTCCACCGTGAGATTATTCTCTGCCACCACCGTTTGACTCCCGTCTGCTTTCATGACAAGCGTGTTACCGTCCTTGCAGAAGAAGTACAATTTTCCATCGGCAGCTACCGATGAAGCCCAAGTGGAATCGGAGAGTCGTCGGTCCCATAATGTCCTGCCGTTGCTCCGGTCCACGCAGCTAAGAATTCCCGCCTTGCTTACGTAATAAACCCAATTCCGGTATACTAGCGGGGATCCAAAGCTTGAGGTTGCATCCGCCGCCTTCCAAATCACGTGCGAGCCCGTCACATTATCCTTGCCGCCAAGCCTAACTGCAATGCTATGACCTTTAGCCGAAGACCCTATATAGACATGATTATCCAAGACCGTCGGCGAGGCCACAGTGTTCCCTGTTAATTCATCCACAAACCACCGTCGTTTACCTGTTTCCGGATCAAACTCTTCCAGAATGCCGTTAGAACTAATAAATAGACCTTCATCGATCACCGTGGGGGTCGTCCAAGATACGCGCTTATCTCGTTTAACTTCCCAAACGGTTTTACCCGTTCGCTTATCAAAACATAAGAGGCGGGAAGGGTCCGGATGGTCCAGCAATAACACCAGCCGGTCTGTTTGCTGGCATAGTGAAGAACCCAGACCGTGATGGCCGATTAGGGGTCCGTAGTCTTTAGCCAAATTTCTCTGCCACCGCTTTTTCCCCTTATGGTCCAAAGCATGCAGATCGCCACTTTCAAAGAATACATAGATGCCCGCAGCATCGGCCACCGGCGTAGGCGCGGCCTGACTTACCATCCGACTGCGCTCAACTGGCTCACTAGATTCAAAGGACTGCCGCCAAATTTCTTTCCCGTCAGATAAAGAACAGGCGGAAACAGTAATTGTCTCACTGTGATCTCCCTTTGTGGATGTAGTGTAAATCTGCTGATTCCAGATGACTGGACTAGACTGGCCGTAGCCAGGCAACTCAATCCGCCAAGCAACATTCTTGGAGTCCGACCACGTTATGGGCAACTCTCGTGCCTTAGAGTGACTGGTGCCATCCCCGCGAAATCCCGGCCAACTATTGATTGTCTGTAAGGGTTTCGCACGGTACTCCTCAATCGAATCTAAATGCGTTTCGAAATCGGCGCCGGCAATAAACAACAATCGATCCCTAGTTGCAGGTACCATCCGATGAAAAAACCGCCGAGTCTGGAGGCGAATACCAGCGTCTTCCCATGTAGATCCATCTGCGGACAAACGCCGCACAGTACTGCTATATGCGCTAGCATAAAGCCGATCATTCCACACACATAACGTCATACCAAATGCCTTCATACGACCTTGCCCGGGAAACAATGGCCCATCAGTCCACTTACCACTCTCGAGATCCAAAACCCGAATTGTATTTAATGTCCCTGTGCCATCGATCCCCCCTGCAACATACAATTTACCTCCGAAAACCTCTGTCGCGTGCGCACGCACTCCCCAATCAGTTTCCGGCAACTTTTCCCACTTCAGAGGGGAACGAGAAAGATCAGCTACTAACCCATAACGAAACCACTGTTGATCTCTTTCTTTTTTATTACCCATATCCCACCCGCCAGTGACATATATCTTGCCATCACTTAATGCCACATCATGCGATGATCTTGGCTCTGGTAACGGTGTAATCTTGGACCATTTTTTTGTCTTCGGGTTAAAAACAGAACATTTTGCTATGGATCTTAAATTTGAAGGCTCACCCTTTTCATTAGTAGCCTGTGAACCTCCGATTTGATAGATGAGCCCGCCATGTGTAACCATGCCAAACCCTTGAGACAAAGTCTCCACCGGTAGCTTTTCCCACTTTGCATCGGGGCTGGCTAAATCAATTCTTAAAAAATCTTTTGAATGATTATCGAGGGAATATTCGTGAGTAGCCCCAGTATGTCCTCCGTGCACATACAAATGCCCACCGGTTACGCAAGCACCCAAACTTGCAGTCGCTTCAGGGAACCCTAAATCCCATACCTTGTTGGTGATATAATTCACCTCACTGCTTTCAGCATTTAAGGTGATGCTGAAAAGCAGTGAGGCTATTATCAATTTAACTTTGTTTTTCATTCAACCAGATGAAAACGTTATTCGGAAGACTCACTTCCGGAATCAACGGCGCCGAGCCCTTCCTGGCTCTCATCCTCAGTTGAAGCCACCGGAGCGGCTTCCTCTTCACTAGAGCCACACCCATTGAACACCCACAAACAAACGGTTGCCGCTAGAATAATTGATTTATATTTTTTCATTTTTTGCATTAATATTATGTCGGTCCCTCAGAGACTCCACAAGTAGACAGAGAGCTAACTATCAACCAGCGAGCCTCCGAGGGATTTCTGCAACGGAGCGATGCAGATTTCTAATAAAACGGCCGGGTAATATGCTCGTTCTTTCCAGCCAACATTCCGCCTTCGGCTTCTGCATGCTCCTTAACCAATTGCTGCAGACCTGATGAATTTTGTTGTGTGGCGCTTCCATCAGCCATTGCCACTTGTCCTTCATTATGAAGGAGACCTGTCATAACAAGTCCCCCAGAAGTCGTGACTTGCTGTCCGCTATGTGACGACCTGTATGAGCTGTTCCCACGAATAGCCATCTTGTGGTAGTACCAGTACCAAGCAACTTCTCCCTGAACCTCATCTTCAGAGCCTGCACCTACAAACGAATTCAACGGGATATCAGACTGAAAACGACCTCCCGACCACTCTCGGAGGGTCTTGCCAGTGTGGTCAGGGCTTAACCAGCCACCGTTGGGAATGTAGCCCGCGTATCTGCTTGTAGGATCATCGTAAGGCAAGTATGTATAATCTAAGTGGTTTTCAACCCCTGCAAACATGGCCATAGGAGCGGTGTTTACATTTTTACTTACCATCAAAATGCTATTCTTGAGAGGATCACCACCCAAATGAACCCCGTAACTGAGAGCACCACGGTTCACTGAATAGGCGCCCGTCCGGCCTCTTTCTGAGCCAACTTTCCCTCCCGCAGTCTGAAAGAAGCCGTCTTTGGTATCTTTTTCCTTGTTAGCGGTCGTCTTTGCATCAGAAGGAGAACTGAGCATAGATGAATTGATTCCATCCACAAAACCAGGCGCAACGGCCAGAGTTGTCGCACTCGATGCAGATGAGGCTGAATAAGCATTCGAACCGGTTAGATCATTATTGTACTTCCAATAATCATCGCCTTGCGCTTCTCCCATATTCCAAGGGAAATATTGCTCATTATCATCTGCAACCGATTTCCAAGCCGTAGCCATTTGGCCAAGATTACTCGAACATTTCAGGCGATTCGCCTTAGTTTTTGCTTTTGCCAATGTTGGCAACAATAAGCTGGCCAGAATGCCTATGATGGCAATAACAACCAGCAACTCAATCAGGGTAAAACCCCTATTATATGTTGTTTTCATTTCTTTATGTATGGTTTGTTTTTGCTCCGTTCTTTCATTTAGGTACTTAGCCTTCTCAGACAGCTCCGGAGGAGCGCCTGCGGTTTTCATTCCCCCGAGACCGCGTGTGCCTCAAACCGAATTTAGTTCAATAAAGCGAACTACCCGGTGGGTTGAAATCTGTGTTTTCTTCCATTCTCTTTTCTCTATAAACAACACCCTTAAATTTTTTATTAATTTTAAAATCAAAAATACCCCGGAGACCTTTTGCTTTCGGGAGTGCACCAACCTACGGCCGGGTCTCCGGGGTTTTCTGAAGCGGAGCCGCCACAGAAATTTCTGATTACTGCATTTTAACAACCCTCGACCGGTCAGTAGGAAACGTTCCAGCCGCAGGAGGCCGTCATTGAAACTGAGTCTCATTCGCAAGTCAACATGTTTTTGAGATTAATTCTCATTTAATTAACTAGGGGTCTCGACGTGAAAAAACCCCGCGGTTTGACGCGGGGTTCCAGTGATAATTGTCGGTTAAATTTAACTAAATAGTTCCGGAATCACTGTGCCGTCGCGCACGATCATCACCGGCCTCCCCGTGGGCGTGTGATATTCCTTAGTGGGATCGATACCCAAAGAATGCATGAAACTCGCGGCCACGTCGTCGGGAGAAATGGCGCGATCCTTGGGACCTTCACCCTTAGCGTCCGAAGCGCCGATCACTTGACCGCCCTGCATACCGCCACCGGCCATGAGGCAAAACATCGCCCGCGGGTAATGGTCACGGCCCACGCGCTGGTTGATCTTGGGCGTGCGCCCAAATTCACCTGTGACAAACACGGAGGTGCTGTCCAACAGACCTTTTTCCTCCAACGCCCGGTAGAGGCCGCTCAGACCGGCATCAAGCGCGGGTAGGTTGCGATCCTTGAGACGGCTCCAGTTATCCTGGTGGGTGTCCCAACCACCGAGGTTGAGGGTGACAAATTTCACACCGCTTTCCACAAGTCGCGTGGCGAGCAGGCAGCTCTGGGAGAAGGGCTGGTCATCGAACATGCCGGTGATGCCAGCGCTCTCTTTGGTAAGATCGAAGGCCTCGCGCGCCTTGGTGCTACGCATCATCTGGTAGGCCTTGGCGCTGAATTCATCCATGCCCGCGAGGATCTTATCGTTCTGGGCAAAACTGCCAAAGGCCTGATCATACTTAGCCACCATGTTGTTGCGGCGATCCACGTCATCGAGCGTGATGCCGCGCAAGGCGAGGCCACGCACCTGCATGGGCTCGCCGGCCGTCGGCGTGCTACCGGTCTCAAACGGACCGTATTCCACTCCGAGAAAGCCGGTCGGGTAATTGCCTTGATTCGGCACAGCCACAAACGCGGGCAGTTCCTTGGGGCTCTCCATTTCCTTACTGACCACCGCGCCGTAGCTAGGGTACCGGAGGCTGGGCAGGGGACGGTTGCCGGTCATCAAATACTGGGTGCCAAGCCCGTGGGCGGCCAAGGTGTGGCTCACGCCGCGCAGGATGGCAAACTTATCAGCCACCTTGGCGAGCTTGGGCAGGTGCTCGCAGAAACGCACGCCGGGCACATTGGTTTTGATCTCATTAAACTCGCCGCGGTGCGTATCAGGCGCATCCGGCTTGAGATCAAAGGTATCCATATGAGTGGGTCCGCCGCTCAATCGCACGAAGATCGCCGCCTTGCCCTTGGCCTTGGGGTTGAGATCGCCTTCCTTGGCCTTGGCTAGGAATTGCGGTAGGCCCATGCCCAGCCCGAATCCGCTCACCGCGCCAACTTTAAGGAAGTCGCGCCGCTGAACGCCGTCGCAGAATGTGTGTGTTGCCATTGTAGTTCGTTGTTTAAAGTTAAATTAATCTCAAGTCTACCCTAGTGATTAACCATAAATTCCTTGGTGTTGAGTAGGGCCAGCAGGAGTTCCTGCACGCCGGCCACGACGTTCGGGGCTTTATTCAAATCCGTGCGGGCCATTTCCATTTCCTTATGGGTGGGATACCGGCTCACGGTGCGCAGGAAGGTCTCGGTGATGAGCGCTTCGGCGCCTTCGGGCAACTCCCGCATGGTGCCGGGTTGCGGTCGCAGCTCGGCCATTTTCTCGGTGTACTCGCGCAGAGCGTTGTCGATCTTCATCTTCTGCTTTTTATGAGCCTGGATCTTGACCTCGTACTCCTTCAGCGCGCCGGGTTCACCGTCGACCGGCTTCTTCGGCAGGGTGGCCTGCAATTGCGCGAGACGTTTGCGGGCGGTCTTAATGTTCTTCTGATAGCGGGTGATCTGACGGTGGTTATCGTCAGCGGATAGAATCTCGTGTTCCCGGCGCAGCTCATCAAGCCAACCGCCGCGAGCGGAAAGCTGCGTGAGCATCTCAGGATCATTCCGGGTGTAAAGGGTCTGCAGCAAGGTCGGATCGACGGTGCGCTCGCAGTCGCAATTGTTCTCGCGCTGCGGCTTGCCGAAGATGCCGAGCATGTAGTTGGCGGAGCGGCCGCGGTAATTGCCCACGCTGCTGTTGCCGATCATGCGAGTGTCCATGTCATTGGCAAATTCCTCCACGCGCTCGCTGGAGCCGGTGGCCAAGCGAATGGCGTCGGCCGCCACTTCGGCGGGCAGGCGCTTGATAACGTAGCGGCTGAAGTTCTTATCATCATGCTCGTTGGTGGCGTTCACGCGCCAAGAACGCTGGTATGCGTCGGAGTTTAAAATCTCACGGTGTACCCATTTCATGTCGTAACCGCTGGACACGAAGCCCTCGGCGAGATGCGTCAAGACGCCCGCGTTGGTGGGCGGGTTGGCGAGGTTCAGATCATCGGCCGGCTCCACCAGTCCGCGGTTGAAATAATGCGCCCACACACGGTTTACAAAAGCGCGGGCGAAGTAGGGATTTTCCTCGGCCCGCAACCAGGCCATCAACGGCGTGCGTGGGTCGGGATATTTCACATCCATGGTATCGCCGCCTAGCACCTTGGGGGTGATCACGCGAGTGTTGAAGTTCGGGTTGCGCTTCTTGATCTTCTTGATTTGCGCCGGGGAGTATTTGCGGTTTTGGTCGGCGCGAATATACACCTCCTGCCACGGCACCGGCTCACCGGCTGCCACGCGCTTCTCCACCACCGGCCGCAGGGCGCGGTTCAGGTTTTGGGTCTTATCCTTGGGATCGTAGTTGGCCATCTCGCGCAGCTTATTGGTGAGGTCGCGATAGTTGTTGCCCTTGTCCTGCGCGAGGGTTTGACTGCCCATTGTGATGCGCTCGAAGAAGGCTTTGAACGAGTTGAAATCGGCCTGAGTCCATTGATCAAAGGGATGCTTGTGGCACTGGGCGCATTGAATGCGCACGCCGAGGAAGCTGTAGGCAAAGGCCATCGCTTTCTCCTCGGGCTGACGAATGTTGCGCCGGGCCCAGAACCACGGCATGTCCTTGCGCTCGGCGAAATCCTTGGGATTATTCTCCCGATGATACTGCGTCATTTCCTTAGCGTATTCGATGTAGGATTGATCCGGGTTGGACCGACCAGAGGCCAGCACGATGCCCCCCACAATCTCGTCGTACGGTTTATTGTCCAGTACACGCTTGTACACCCAATTGTACCAGTCGCTGCTGAGATTCACGTCACGCGGTAGGTATTGGCTCGCGCGGATTTGTTGCGGGCTGTTGCCCTGAAAATCATTGAGCTTGGTGGCCCACCAAGCAGCGTAGGCCGGGCGACTGAGGAGTTCGTCCACCTTTTTCTGGCGCTTCTTAGGATCCTTGCTGGCGAGAAATTCTTTCACTTCCTGAGCGGTCGGCAATGTACCGGTCACATCCAGAGTCACCCGACGTAGAAATTCCTGATCCGTGCACACCTCGCTCGGCACAATGCCCACCTTCTGCAGCTTGGTGGCAATCGCTTTATCAATCGGCGTGGTGGCTTTCACCTTCGGATACTTGGCACCCACTTGATCGCTCACCGGTAACATCACGGGCAACGGCAGCACGCCATTGTCGTAAAATGCCACCACGTGCGAATCGCCCTTGCCGACTATTTTCACCTCGCCCAGATCGTTGACCGTCGCGACGCTCTCGTCGTTGGTATCAAACCGTGTGAAGGCGGTGACATCCTCCACCGTACCGTCCTGCCAGTAGGCCAACACCTTGAGCTGCATCGTGTCGCCCACCTTGTTGCCAACAAACTCCTTGGGAAACACTTCCAGTCGATCAAACGCGCCGGTCTCTTCCACATCCAGCTTCGCGCCATCCTGAATCCACTTGAGCATCACATTGTGCTCCCAGCTACCTTCGTCGTAAATCTCCCCACCCTTGTGCTTCACCTGCTTGAGCGGTTTTTGAATGAACAAACTCTCTGCGGGATTGTCCAGATCCACGCGGATACGATGCTCCGAGTCATTGGTGATTGCCTTGTGATCCTTGCCGAAATCGTAGCCGAACAGGCTCAACTGAAAATCGCCGCGTCCTTGAAACGAACCGTGGCATTCCCGCCCACTGCAGCCTAGCTTACTGGCCAGCGGCACGACGTGCCGGCGAAAGCTCGGGCTCTCCGCCTGCTCCGTCTTACCGCCAAACCGCTGCTCCGCAGTCGCCAGTTTCTCCTTCGCCACCACCGGACCGCCAAACGCCACGGTTGCAGCCAATAAGAGAAGAAAACGCAATTTCATGGGTAATATAGATGTGGACGGCTAAATCCATCATCGCATTCAGTTTGTGCTGCCAAATATATGAGTCAATTATTGCGTGAAAACAAGGCGCAAACAGTCCTTTAACCCATGATCTTGAACAAGCTCACCACAAACCCAATCAGAGCCAAAATGGCGATTGCCGCCATGACTTTATCGAATGAATTGTTGGGATTTGGGCTCTTCATCTCCTTGAAGGAGTGCGGAGAAAACCAAACACGCTCTGTTCGGTCAAAGTAAAAAACGCACAAAAACACAAAAAATTGTCATAGAATCAAATAAATCGGTGGTTTTTCCCGCGATTTATCCACATATGCCACAGGCACCTGGATTTCCGGTGCATTGGGGCGGCGCGCCCTCAAGGCGCTGTAGGCCACACCCCCGTCCGTTTCCCCATCGATTTCAACAAAGCCGAGCCCTTCGTTGCCTCCATGGCTTCCCCCGAATACGAGCAGTGGAAAGCCTACAAAAATGGGGCTAAACAGGCGGAATAAGGGGATTTTCAGGCACCGTAATTGCCCGACTGGCATTGCATTTGCTCTGTTTGGGGGTACTGTGAAGACCATGAACCTCACACTTGGCTTGGCGCTTGGCTTGGCGCTGGCGCTGTTGAATACGGGCTGCGGCATTATGTTTCCCAACTCCGCCGCGCCCGAGACGAAGCAGCCGTTGATTCTGATCCCTGATAATCTCGGGCCTGAGACCCCGCCGGACACCCAGCCAGATATTACGCCAGCCGAGCGGCCCTACATGGCGCCGCCGTTGATACCCGGCTTGAATGCGGAAACCGTTG
>Ga0208127_1000459_pt1 | contig 21000 bp, 20 predicted proteins | sample ETNtaG_6_FD_185751 | JGI IMG/M metagenome (GOLD analysis project Ga0208127, IMG submission 185751) | Marine microbial and viral communities from oxygen minimum zone, Eastern Pacific Ocean - ETNP201306SV45 (SPAdes) (version 2) | ecosystem: Environmental > Aquatic > Marine > Oceanic ... | reverse complement strand
ATTTCAATATTATGTTTCTGACCATAATTAAACGATATACAATCTATTTTGTATCCCTCTTTAATCAATCTTAGCAATAAACTAGTGGAATCCATACCACCACTAAATGACATTACAGCCCTAATTATTCCACCCCCATCCATTTGTGAGTCTGTAACGAAAGTCTCCATTCAGGATTAGAACGAACTTTCTCAAATGTACCATGAAAGTTCATACCATTCCATTCAGTACTCTGTCCCTCGTCATATAGTGGTTGCAAAAATAGATGGTTAAAACCTTCTTTTAATTCATCATACATATCTAAATCCTGACCTAAATATACGACTTTTAATTCATCTCCTTCTCTTTGTCTAATTTTGATGTTTTCATATTCTTGATCTTTAGGACTAACGCATATCCAGTCTATTGTATCACTAGGAATCTCTATTGTACCATTAGTTTCTATACTCAAATAATACCCTAGAGGTTTCAAGAATCCTGATAATGTAACTAAATCTTGCATAGCAGGCTCGCCACCTGTAAATATTATCCTGTCACAATCATATTTTGAAAGTTCATTAACAATCTCTGCGATACTCATATCTGTCCAAATATCAAAATCGGTGTCACACCATGGGCATCTGAGATTGCATCCACCAAATCTAACAAATATAGATGGGATCCCAGCATGATAACCCTCACCTTGAACGCTGTGGAATATTTCTACAATTGGGAATAATTGTTCGACATTATTATTCTGATTGAGAATAACCATATATTCACCTCAAATATTTCTCGGATTATTAATTAATTGTAATAATTCAGTTCTCGCTTCAGAATTATCAAAGAATACACCTTTCATAGAACTAGTAGACATTACAGAATTCTGTTTTTTAACGCCTCTACATTGCATACAGCCATGTTTCGCTTCAATTATTACAGCACATCCAAGTGGCTTCAAAACCCGTTCCAAATCATCCGCTATTGATTTAGTAATTCTTTCTTGATTCTGTAATCTCTTAGAATGTAAATCTACCAGCCTTGCTAACTTACTGATTCCAACGATTTTTTCAATTGGGATATAAGCCACATGTGCTGCACCTGTAAAAGGTAACATATGATGCTCGCAAGTGGAATGAAATTCAATATCTCTGAGTAATACAATTCCATCATATCCTTCAGCATTAAATGTGGCATCTAGTAAAGTATCTGCATCCATTGAATAACCGTTGTATAGTTCCTCAAATGCTTCAATAACCCTTTTTGGAGTATCTTCTAGCCCCTCTCTTAAATCACCATCTATTTTTTCGATATATCTAACTAGAGTTTCAACTGCACCCATTGCTTCGTCTTTTCCAGGTATATTTTTCATTTATCATTTCCTCCCATGAAATTCATCGATTGAATCAAGTTGGTCTAGCATTTTCCTACAAGCAGTTCTGATTGCATCAGCTAAGGAAATAAACTTCTTATCATCACCAACATGAGTTTTTAGATCGCTCATCAACTCAGATGGCATGTCGAGACTTATCTTCGGCATAGATGTTCTAAGTTACAAGCAGATATAAATATTCGTCTAGTAATACTATACGAATATTATGCTCTATATGAATCCAAAGTTTCGCTTAAACCTGGATATTTTTTCTCTAATATCTCCGATCTTGATAGTAATGTAGCCATTAGTGAATTAATTTCATCATCTGAGATATTTTGCTCTATTAAGCTAGCTATTACAGTTAAACCACCCTGAATAGAGCCTGAATCAAGATACGCATCATTAGAAATTTTCCGAGCATCTCTCATTAATTCTAAAGACTTTGAAATATGTTCTATTTCTTGGTTTAGCATCTCACTAGTTATATCAATTCCAGAGGTTTTTTTTTCAATCAATGTCTTTATACAATTTAGCAAAAAATCACCTTTATTTCCTTTCAACCAATTCCACTAATACGCCACCCGTTGATTCTGGATGTACAAACGCAATTTTAGATCCACCTACTCCAATTGTGGGTTTAGGCGTTATCATTCTAACTCCATTATTAGTTAATTCTGTAACCATATGTTCAATATCATTTACTGAAATTGCTAATTGTTGTATGCCTTCTCCTCTTCTTGCGATGAATCTTGCTATAGTTGATTTTTCTGATAAAGCCTCTATTAACTCTACTTTTGAATGTGTTTTAGAGCCGTTTTTGCCATTTCCATGAAACATTCTAATCTTGACATCTTGTTCTAAATTTATATGATCCTCGCCTTGCTGTAAACCTATCATTAACCAGAATTCAGATGCTTTAGATATGTCGTTTGTTGCAATTCCAATATGATCAATTCGACTCATTCTAAACACCACTTGGTGAAACCCATGTTCCAAAAACTTCTCTCATTACTCCATTAACTTCGCCAACAGTGGCCCCTGATTTCAATGCATCAATCAATGACGGCATCACATTATCATTTCCTTCGCATACTTTTCTTAATTTTTCTAATTCTTGTAAAATCTTTTCCTGATCTCTATTTTTCTTGTAATTATTCAACTTATTTACCTGTTTCAATTCGTTTTCATTATCAATTTTCATAGCAGGAGTGATTTCCTCATTTTCTTCGGTATTACAATTAACACCCACGACAAAAAGATTATTTTCTTCTATATCGTTAATCTCTTTCCAGGCACTTTCATGAATCATTTTTTGCTGAACTCCCATTTTCAGACAATCTAATACTCCTCCCTTCTTCTCTAAATCAACTATTAGTTGCTTAGCCTTTTCTTTGATTGTGGCTGTCAATTCTTCAACATGATAAGAACCAGCAAGAGGGTCTACAATATCTGCAACACCGGTTTCACTAGCTATTATCTGCTGAGTTCTCAAGGCAATTTTAACCGACTCATCCGTTGGCAATCCTAGCGCTTCATCATAACTATTTGTGTGTAAGGACTGAGTTCCGCCGAGTACTGCTGATAGCGCTTGAAAAGAAACTCTTACAGCGTTATTGATTGGTTGTTGTGCAGTTAATGTAACTCCTGCAGTTTGTGTGTGGAATCTTAGTTGAGATGATTTTGGATTTTGGGGATTAAATCTTTCATTTACTAATTCATACCAAAGTTCTCTTGCAGCCCTAAATTTTGATACCTCTTCAAAGAAATCATTGTGGCAACCGAAAAAGAATGACATTCTTGGTGCAAAATCATCTATGTGTAGACCCGATTTGACTGCTTCTTCTGCATAGAATATGCCATTAGCTAGAGTCAATGCTACTTCTTCAACAGCAGTTGATCCGGCTTCTCTGATATGGTATCCACTGATTGAAATTGTATTCCATTTTGGTATATTCTCATTACACCATTGGAATAAATCCGTGGTTAGGCGTATTGATTGTTTCGGAGGATAGACGTATAATCCCCTAGCAATGTATTCTTTCAATATATCATTCTGTACTGTACCTCTAAGATCTTCTCTCGGAATACCTTGATTATCTGCTGTCGCCACATACAATGCCAATAGTGTTGTAGCAGGGGCATTAATAGTCATAGAAGTTGATACCTTTCCTAAATCTATATCCGAAAAAAGTTCTTCCATATCTTCCAAGGAATCAATTGGGACACCTACTTTACCAACTTCTCCCAAAGAATCTTCATGATCTGAATCTAGTCCTAATTGAGTCGGTAAATCAAATGCTACAGAAAGTCCTGTTTGGCCAGATTTTAGCAGTAGTTTGAACCTTTTATTAGTTTCATTTGCTGTGGAAAATCCCGCATACTGTCTCATTGTCCATAAACGATCTTTGTACATATTGCTATGTATGCCTCTTGTGTAAGGAGGTTGACCAGGCAGTGGATGACCATTTTTGGGATGGTTTGTTTCACCAAGAGTTTCCGATGTAGGTATATCATTTCTAGGTAATCCGCTGCGCGTAGAGGATCTGCCTGAACGCTTGGACATAAGTCTCCGTGAGGACACAAGCAAATGAATATATGTAAAATATCAATTAAAATTATTGATTACTACTACAGCCAGGATCACTACAGCAGTGTGAATCTTCTGCAGCTTCTGTAATTTCCATTACCTCGACTTCGAATGTTAATGCTTTCCCAGCCATTGGATGATTAAAGTCACAAGTAACTGTGCCAGAATCACCAGAATCAGAATTAATACTGATAATCTCGAATGGCATCGGCATACCTTGAACTTCTGCTTGAAATGTCATGCCAACTTCTATACCTTCAGGGAAATCAGGAAAGGGCATCTCAATTATTTTAGTTTCATCTCTGTGCCCATATGCTCTTTCAGGTTCTAATGTGAATGTTCTTTTTTCTGAAAGTTTCGAGCCAAGTAATTCTGCTTCAAAACCAGGTATCATTTGCCCTCTACCAACTGTGAAAGATAATGGTTCTCTTTCGAGTGAACTATCAAAAACCTCCTTAGAATCTGGGAAATATCCGTGGTAATGCACTTTTACTGTTTTGTTATTTTCAACTATCATTTATTCACCTTCTTATTGTATAATCATCAATTACTTCCTCAAGTCTTGATTTTTGTTCTTCATTTATGGCGCCCTCATTTAATTTTTCATGTAAAAAATCTTTAGCGTCTGTTGCGGTTTTTCTTTCGCCTTTAGCCCAAATTGTACCTAGAAGATTTGATCTATGTTCTTCAGGGACGTTTATGTCTTGAAGTAACTTCCTCATTTCGTACTTATATTCCATGTGTCTGCTACGATTGAGCCTCTTTGCCCGAGCAGCTGGTTGATAACTTGATTTTGGACTCTTACGTTTTTTAACAACTACCTGCTTAGGTAATTTTTTCTCTAGTGTTTTTTCATTAACTTCTGGTTGCATTGCTCTTTGTCGACTTTGCTCTATCAAAGCGGCGGCTCTATCACTCTGAACATTTACATTTTTTTCCTTCTCTTCGGTTTTCTTTATCTGTTTCAAGCCCCTAGTTTTCTTGGGCTTATTACCAAAGATTTGATCGGAAATAATTTCTTTAGTGGAACTTTTTTCTACCTCAATTTCAACTTTTTTCGGCTCTGAGACTTTTTCTTCCTTAGGGGCTTCAGGAACCTCAATTTTGATAGGTTTCTCTGGAATTTTCTCCTTCTTATCGCTTCCAGCAATTTTTGGCGGAGCAACAGCCTTTGGAGGCGAAACAGGATATTTTTTTGGTGGCATTGAGGGGCTTTTTGTTTGCTCCTTTTTAGCACCCGGACTGAAGATATTCTTTGGTGCCCTTTTGGGCGGTCCCCTACGTCTCTGTCCTCTCAAGATACTCAATCCTAGTACATGGCCACCAAGTGCCTTAGATAAGCCTTCTTAATACATGAATTAGTCCCATACTACTTCAGCATGATCGGTCCTCATGGATGGATCGATAGCACTATCCTCTAATTTAGTATACAAATTATGCTTTATCATCTTTCTACCTAGTTCTGCAATCATAGTACCATTATCTATACAATACTGCTTTTCAGGCCAAAATGCTTTTGCTCCTCTATCAATACACATTAGTTCAGACATTTCCCTTATTCTTTCATTACAGGCTACCCCACCGCCTAATAATAATTCATTTTTACCAGTATGTGCGAGTGCCCTTTCAGCTACTTCAATACATGTTGAAAAGGAATGTTCTTGCAGTGACCAGCATACTTCTTGAAGTGAATGACCATCTGCAACCTTTTGTACGGCAGCTGTAAGAATTCCTGAAAATGACAGATCCATACCCTGTACCCCATATGGTAAGATGATTTCGTCTAGAGATGCATTTGGATTATTATTTAACCACTCTAAAGCCAATTTTTCAATTTTAGGTCCACCAGGGAATGGAATACCTTGAGTCCTTGCAAATTTATCTAGCATATTTCCGATACCAATGTCTAAGGTTTCACCAATTACTCTGTATCGTCCACCATTTCTTGCTATAACTTGAGTATTGCCACCGCTGACATATAACAAAACTGGATCATCACATCCTGTCTGTAGCCGACCTATTTCTATATGAGCCACACAGTGATTTACACCAATCAAAGGTTTACTGATTTTTTCGGACAAAGATCTAGCCACAGATGCTCCAACTCTCAAACAAGGACCTAAACCTGGCCCCTGACTGAAAGCAATCGCATCTATTTCACTCACCGGAATATCATTCTTTGTAATGAATTCTTTGAATAAATTTCCTGAAAGTAAAGAATGATGATCTGCAGCTTCCCTAGGGTGTATTCCCCCCTCTTCAGGTCTGAATAATGCTGAGGTAGAGGAAATTGTTTTCCCATTGCTGTAAACACCTCCGAAAGAGAAAGTGTGAGCTGTACTTTCTATACCTAAAATGACCCCCATAGCACCTCGGAAGAAGGGAGGGCTTTCAAGTATCACTCCTGTCCGGTGTCATGGACATGCTCCTTTACAACATAGGAGAACTCGCAAGTCTGTCGTCAGGAGACGTCTCTAAACCACTCTCAGGAGCAGACATGTCTGACTATGATAATTTAGTTTTTGAACCAGGGCAAGGGATACTAATTTCAGACGGTTTAATCGAAAAAATTTCTCCTGAAGAAGAATTGTTAGAAGAATACGCTCCAGATTCGCAAAACAATAAATCTTCACATGTAGAGATAATGAATGTAGGGGGTAGAGCAATTATTCCAGGCCTTGTAGATTGTCACACACATTTACTCTGGTCTGGCGATAGATCAAATGAAATTAGAATGAGACAAAATGGTCTTTCTTATCAAGAAATTTCCGAACAAGGAGGAGGGATAACTAAAACTGTTGAATCTACAAGAAAATCCTCACAAGGTGATTTGAAAAAAATAGGTCGAAAAAATCTTTCAAAATCCTCTACCTATGGTACTACAACATTAGAAGCTAAAAGTGGCTATGGATTATCTGTTGATTCTGAAATAAAGTTACTTGAGGTGACAAATTTATTGCATGGAGAAAATCAGAATGTTATGCCAACATGGCTCGGCGCACATGATTTTCCTAAAGACAAGACACATAGTGAATATATGGATGAATTAATTCACGAACAGTTACCATTAATCGCTGAGAATAAATTATCGAATTGGATAGATGTATTTTGTGAACCAGGCTGGTTTAATTTAGAACAAACTGAATTATTAGTCAAGAGTGCTAATGAATATGGAATGAAGAGCCGCCTACATGTAGATGAGTTTGTAGATTCCGGAGGATTATCTTTGGCTGCAGAACTTAAAAGTTGTAGTGCAGATCATGTTGGATACAGTAACACAGACTCCAGAGACAAAGCACATAATTCTGGCACAATGCAAGTTTTCCTCCCAGGGACTCCTTATGTTCTAGGGAAAGAATTGGGGAATGGAATTAATGAATGTTTAGAGAACAATTGGAATTTTTCTCTTGCAACAGACTTTAACCCTAATTGCCAAACACTTTCGCTGCCATTCGTAGCAAGCTTAGCTACCCATAGAATAGGTATCGATCCATTAACAGCATTAGTTGCCTGTACAAGAAACCCCGCTTCTTCATTAAATTCTGAACTACCAAAAAGCGTGGGGTCGTTATACGAAGGAGGCCCAGCTGATTTCAACATACTAAATAGCCAATATGTTGACTATTGGTGTCAGACTCCTGGAGATAATCCAATTTACAAAACATATTTTTCCGGCTCCATTGTAAAATCATAAATATAGTTTTATTATATGAATTAATTATAATATGTTTGTAATCAATTTTTAATATATTTCAATGAGTGAATAAAAGTTCCAAATCTTGAAAATTATTTATCGTACAATATTCTACTGAAATATTATGATTTAATCGAACCCTAGATGGCCGATAATGATAGTTATCAGAACTTAATTTGGACTAGGGTTGTACAACAGGCTCTCAGTGCGACGTTTTTCAATAATATGTCAATTATACATAAATAATAGGGGTTAGGAAGGTTTAGTTGTAAGTACGATTTCGAAAGTTCATGGTTTCAATGGAAGCTTACTGTATGAAATGTAAAAATACCGTTGTTGTCCAATCACCTAAAAAAATAGTTATGGAAAATGGTCGAACTAGAATTTCTGGATTATGCTCAAGAGATGGCTGTAGTGGTCGACTTTCTAAGATCATATCTTAATGCTAATTCACAGAGAGAATCATTCATCAGGGGTTGTCATTCCCGTACAATACGGGGCTCGTGGTCTAGGGGTTATGACGCCACCTTGACATGGTGGAGATCGCAGGTTCAATTCCTGCCGAGCCCACCAATAACCATGCATTGATAAATTGCTTAATAAGATTATATTCTAATTAAAATATAAATTAAATACAAACAAGTGTTAGCGATTATTCAATGAATACGAAATTCTCAATTTTCCTGCCCCTTTAGATTTAGTATTTGTAATCGTCATTTCATTCAACATTGCAGTATTATCTACGTGAGTTCCACCACAAGGGCAGAGATCTACATCTACTATCTCCACCACTCTCAAGTTAGTAATACTGGAAGGGATTCTATCCATAAATTTTGTATGCCTCATTTGGTCATGTTCAAGAATTCTTTTTCTTTCCCAATTATGTATCCTAACAGGCACTTTTGAATTGATTATTTCATTAACAGCCACTTCTAAGTCATCTGAATTAAATTTATCTCTATCGGGGAACTTTAAGTCAATTCTAGTATAATCTTCACTAATTTGATTCCCTACAGTTTCTGCAGAATACATATCATTAGCTATTGCAGATACTATGTGCTGAACTGTGTGCATAGTTGTATTCTTATTTCTTCTATCTTGATTAATAGTGCATAATACCTCATCACCTACATTGAAACCATCTGTAGAAACTACGGGATGGATGATTGATTGACCTGGTAATGTCTCTAATAATTCTGTTTGTAAAGTTGATTTTGATATAATACCGGTGTCTCCTTGCTGACCTCCACCCCTAGGATAACAGTATGATTCAGATAAAAATATCATATTTTCAGAAATATCCGTAATTGTACTTTCGAATGGGGGTGGGTTTATTCCAGGGTGTTGTTTCATATGTAATTTTTCTTGCAAAAAATCACTTCCTAAATATACCACTAAACTCTGTAGTTAGAATCTTCTCTGCAATGATTTCAGTGTCTTCTGTAGTACTACGGTCACTGTCAAGTTTCGAGACATACTTTCTGACCCATTCATGTATTTTGCTTACAGAATCCGAAGGTCTTTCCGATATGTTATCTAATGCTTGACATGAGCATATTAATTCGCTGGATATTACAGACGATAGTAATTTACTAGCCTTCAATGTTCTAAACGCTGCTGTAGCACCCATTGAAACATGGTCTTCTTTACCCATGCTAACAGGAACATTTGTTGTAGATACTGGATTTGATAGTAGAGATAATTCTGCAATCACTGCTGCAGCTACATATTGAACAATCATTAAACCACTCTCCAAACCTTCATCATTAGCTAAAAATGCTTTCTGGCCACTCCATTGTGGATCGAGAACTTGGTTAATTCTCCTCTCTGAAATACTGGCAATTTCATGTGTACATACTGCTAAATTATCGCCAATTATTGAAAGAATCTGCCCATGGAAATTACCCCCACTGATTACTTCAGGCATACCATTACTGTTAGAGAACACTAATGGATTATCCGTAGCTGAATTAATTTCAATTGTTAATACTCTTCTAGCTTCACGTAACGCATCAATCATAGGACCATGTACTTGAGGTGCACATCTGAATGAGTATGAATCTTGTACACGATCACAATCGGCATGAGATTCATTAATCTCGGAATTATTCAAAAATCCTCTAATTCTAGTAGCGGAGATTGATTGCCCCACTTGCGGCCTCACATCATGAATTCTTTTGTCAAAAGCTACATATGAGCCTTTGATTGCTTCAATAGATGTAGATAAAGCGGCATCGGCTGCGAAAATTAGCATCTCAAGATTTACAATACTTTGACATAAATATGAGCACATTTGGCTTGTTCCATTAATTAATGAGAGTCCTTCTTTAGCCTGTAAAATAATAGGAGTTAACCCAAATTTCTCAAGTGCTTTAGATGAGTCTAACTCCACCCATTGGCCATTGTTAGATTGGATTAAGGAAGTACTTTCACCCATCATCCCCAATGTCATATGTGAAAGAGGTGCTAAATCACCAGATGCACCTAGTGAACCTATTCTGGGTATTACTGGTGCTATGCGATTATTTATCATATCAATTAACAATTGTACTAATTCCAGTCTTGCGCCAGAAAACCCCTTAGCGAGTGAATTTGCTCTAACCAGCATCATCATTAGAACGGATTCAGGATCCATTTTTTCACCTAATCCACATGCATGAGATCTGATTAAATTAGACTGTAATTCCTCTAATTTGTCTTTGGGGATTGTGACATTTGATAATGCTCCAAAACCAGTATTAATTCCATATACAACTTCTCCACTTGATATAATTTCTTCGACCATGTTACGTGATTCAGAAATGGATTTAATCGAAGATTTAGATAGACTTACTTTTGTATCTAAATTACAGATTGAAACTACTTCTTCAATGGTTAATGAATTCCCATCTAGTACAATCTCGGTTCCGCTCATGTTACACCTAGGACATTCATTCAAGTAAACTCTTCGATACATTATTTGGCACGGTAACGATCAAATTTTTATCGAGTTGCATAGCTCTTTTGATAGCGAAAATGGCTTCAGGATTTTGCGCCCATGCTCTTCTTGCAATTCCATTATTCACATCCCATGAAAGCATTGATTGGATATTAGTATCTGAATCAGAACTACCATCTATTACCATACCAAATCCTCCGTTTACTACCTCTCCCCAGCCTACTCCTCCACCGTTATGCAGACTAACCCATGTTGCACCTCGAAAAGAATCTCCAACAAAATTTTGTATTGACATATCAGCTGTAAACATTGAACCATCTCTAATATTTGCAGTCTCTCTGTATGGACTATCGGTACCACTCACATCATGATGATCTCTGCCCAAAATTATCGGTGAAGAGATACGGCCATCAGCTATTGCACGATTGAACTCTCGAGCGATTTCAACACGTCCCCTTTCATCTGCATACAAGATTCTGGCTTTACTTCCTACAACTAATCCATTTTCGTTTGCAGATTCAATCCACCTTATATTATCATAAAATTGCCCTTTAATCTCTGCTGGAGCTTCTTCTGCAAGTTTTCTTAAAACTTCAGAAGCGATGGAGTCAGTCATAGTTAGATCTTCATTATTTCCGGAAGAACAAACCCATCTAAATGGTCCAAAACCATAATCGAAACATATAGGACCCATGATATCTTCAACATAAGAGGGATATCTAAATCCAGAACTTGTTTCTTTAGAATATATGTCTGCTCCTGCTCTACCGGCTTCCAACAAAAATGCATTCCCATAATCCCAAAAATACATTCCCTTATCAGATAGTTGATTAATAACATTAACATGTTTAACAAGACTTTCTTTGACTAATATTTTGAATCCATCAGGATCTGTAGAAATCATTTCTTTCATTTCCTCATAAGTCATCCCATAAGGGGTGTAGCCACCTAACCATGGATTGTGTAAGCTGGTTTGATCGCTTCCTAAATCAGGTATAATATTCTCAATATTTAACCTCTCCCAAACATCAATGATATTGCCGACATAACCAAGTGAAACTGCTTCTTTATTTTCTATGCAGATTCTTAATCTTACAATTAATTTATCTAAGTCATAGAATAATTCTGATAACCAACCTTGTTCGTGTCTTTTAATTGCAGCGTGAGGATTTGACTCTGCAATTACCGAAACCGCACCTGTAATTACAGCTGCTTTAGCTTGTGCTCCCGACATACCTCCAAGACCAGATGTAACATAGAGTAAACCTCCCAAACCATTTTTTGTATCAAAATTAAGATATTTTCTTGCAGCGTTGAGGATTGTAAGTGTAGTCCCGTGTACAATTCCTTGTGGACCTATATACATGTAAGATCCCGCAGTCATCTGACCATACTGTGTAACACCTAAAGCATTCATAATCTCATAATCATTCTGTGATGAATAATTTGGAATGGTGAGACCGTTGGTAACAACCACTCTAGGACTGTTTTCATTCGAAGGAAATAATCCTAATGGGTGTCCTGAATACATGACTAATGTTTGATTATCATTCATTATTGAAAGATAATGCATAGTCAATCTATATTGTATCCAGTTCTGAAAAACGCTACCATTTCCACCATAGGTCACTAATTCATGTGGGTATTGTGCGACATCAGGATCTAGGTTATTTTGAATCATTAACATAATACACGCAGCCTGGATATTCTCAGTGGGATATTCTGAAATTGGTCGAGCATACATTTCGTATTCTGGTCTAAATCTATACATGTAAATATGGCCATAATCTTCTAATTCTTGCATAAATTCTACTGCTAACTCTTCATGCCATTCTTCAGGAAAATATCTCAAGGAATTAGCCAATGCAAGTTTTTTCTGTTCTTTATTCAGAACGTCCGGTCTTTTTGGCGCATGATCAACAGAAGCGTCCAACTTTTTGAATGCTGGTAATTCCTTGGGGACTCCATGCTTAAATTCCTCACGAAAATCAATCACTATTCCATCCTCCTTGCTACTATCGATCTAATCTCTGAGATTAATTCCTCGGATTCAGAAATTATTTTTGTAGTATTGTTTTGAATTTCATCTAATTCATTATCATCCATGGAGTCAACATTGATTTTAACATTCAATGAGGCGATATAGATAGCAGAATATGCTAATTCAGCCGAGGCTGCTAAGTCGGTGATTGCATTTAAATTACCAAATTTCGCTAATTCAGGTAATAACAATAAAAATTTATGACCTTCTCGAGCAATTTCAAAAGGAGCTTTTGCAGCACCGATTGTAGATTTAAGAATAGCATTTTTGCGTATCTCTTTTTCTTTGGCATTATTTTTAGGCATTCTATAAGACTCCATGACCTTATCGAAAGCTATTGAGTCTGCGTTCGCTAAATGGATAGATTTTTCTAAGAATACTGATTCTGAGTTGATTATTTTACTTGAAATAATGTGTCCTTCTTGCCATTTTTCTTTGCCGACAGTTAATCTGGATACCATTAATGCCAAAGATTGAGCATGTGCCAGTGTCAATGCAGCAACAGTGCCGCCTCCTGGTGTTGGATCCGCTGAACTAATTTTAGACAGGACAGTCATATATCCATCATTCAATTGTATCACCTTTATTCTGCATAGCCCACTCAATTATGCTAATGTTAGGGTCAAATTTTCTTAAATAATCTAGCCCCAACCCTTCAATAGCGTGAGCGACTAATTCTTCTTCGGAAGCATTATCCGGATCCGGACAAAACCATTTGCCAGATTCTAGCATTGCATTCAAAGGAACTAGGCCGACTAATTCGGAACCACAAGTATCTATTCCATGGTCATTAACTATAGATTTCACAGTTTCAAATGCCTTGTGCATGGAGGTTTCAGACACATTTTGGAGGTTCATTGACACTTGGGAAATTGAAGAGGAGGGGAGGGGAACACCCATACCTTGAACATGCTTCAACATCCCATTTACCCTCATTTTTTTACCATTATTCTTTATCAATCTACCAGAAGTCCTAATCAATGAGCCAGCGATTTTTGATACCTTTGCATCAATCTCGTTAACATTAACATTGTACGCAACTAATATATTCCTAGCACCAATTGCTACTGCTCCAAAGCGCCTCTCATTTTCACCCCATTCACCAGACCAAACATCTGGCATTCGAGTATCTTCATCCACCCACTCGCCATTAAAGAATCTAGATTCTAGGCCCTCATACTCTAATTTCCTAAGGTTTGAAAGTGATTTTCTACTATCAGAAGATGCAGCATTACCGTAAAAAAAATGAGGTACTAAATCACCAATCATTCGTGATAATTCTTTTGCTGAATTTATACAATGATCCATCGAATTTTCTGATAATGGAACAAATGGACAAACATCAACAGCCCCCATTCTTGGATGGTTGCCATTATGTTCTCTCATATCTATTAATTCCAATGATTTGAGGATTATTGCATAGGCGCCTTTAGTGACGCTAGTAGGTTCTCCTGCAATTGTTATTACGGTCCTGTTATAATCTGAGTCTGGTTCACATCCTAAGACGCTAACACCCTCAATTTCCCTAGCTGAATCAACAATCGAATTTATAATTTCTAGATTCCTACCTTCACTAATGTTAGGAACACACTCGATAATTATTTCAGACATAAAAAAAACCTAACCATATAGACGATCAGGGCCATTATTTTTCACCCCTTTTCTCTTAGTATCAATCGATGTAATAGCTTCTTTAAAGTGATTCATTTTACACTTAGATACTCCCTCTGAAATTGCCTTCATACCAACATCAATTACAACAGCCTTAATTTCTGCTCCACTGTATCCGTCTGTTATAATCGCTAATTTTGAGAAATCAACATTTTTATCTAGAGGCATTTTTCTACTATGTACTTTGAAAATTGCCTCTCTCCCCTCCATATCTGGCAAAGGAATTTCAACAATTCTATCGAATCTTCCAGGTCGAAGCAAAGCCTTGTCTAATAGTTCCGGTCTATTTGTAGCAGCAATGACTTTTACATCTTCAAGAGAGTCAAATCCATCCAATTCCGACAATAATTGCATCAAGGTGCGCTGCACTTCCCTGTCTCCTGATGTTGATGAATCTAATCTTTTAGAACCAATCGCATCTATTTCATCAATGAAGATAATACAGGGAGCTTTTTTCCTAGCTAGAGAAAATAGTTCTCTAACCATCCTACCTCCTTCACCAATATATTTCTGAGCCAGTTCTGAACCTACTAAACCTAGAAATGTAGCATTAGTATGACTTGCCACGGCTTTAGCCAACATTGTTTTCCCAGTTCCAGGTGGGCCCGTCAACAATACACCTTTAGGTGCTTGAATTCCAAACTTCTCGAAGGATTCCGGTTTTTCCAGGGAGAGTTCTATAGCATCACGAATTTCTTTAATTTGTGTATCTAAACCGCCTAAATCTGTATAATTAATATTAGGTTTATCAATTATTTCAGCACCTGAAACTAAAGGATCGAATGCATCATCTAATATATCAATCACGGATAATGTGTCTTGGTTCATTGAAACTCTAACACCAGGAAGAATTTTCGAGTTATCTATACGAGGATTCTTTGAAACTAGAAAAATTGTCCCATTAGAGCTTCTAACAACAACTTTCTCACCAATTACATCTTGAACATTACCAATGATATATGGAGGTGTACGTAAACTTCTGATTTCCTCATCTAGTCTATTTACTCTCTTTTTCAATTGACTTAATTCATTCTCAAGAAACATTTTTTCAGTCATTAATTGCTTAGCATCCTCAGATAACAATGTATATTTTTCTTTTAATTCGTTAAGAGTCTTTTTTGACACAGAATCATTTCCAATATCAGTACTAGTTTTGTCCTTGCTTGGTGACCCGGCGCGACTCGACATATGCTGACCTAATGCATTACGCATTTGACGCTTATTACCCGAAGCAGTCTTGTACAACACGGTAGTCCCGCTTCCATGGCATCTTGCGAGTTATGTGGTAGAGAGAAAGTTTCTACTAGAAAGGCGCGGACTGCTGGAATACAAGTTGACGCATGCAGTAGGTGTGTAGAATCAATGAATTTACAAGTTGTTGAATTACCGGGGAAGTTGAATAAAATCATTACTAAGAGAAATAATACTGTATCTAGTAGAGGAATAGCAGGAAAAGACATAATGGCTAAAAAAGAAAAAGAATTAGCCCCCGATTTCCATAGAAGAATTATTCAGGCAAGGAAAGATAAAGGTTGGGATCAAAGAACATTTGCATCTAAAATGAATGAAAGATTAAACATCGTACAAAAAATTGAGAATGGCGGACGGCCAACCGATAAACTAATACTAAAAATTGAGAAAATACTCTCGATTGAGCTTAATATAGAAAGAAGTTCAGAACATACATCGACCGTTAAAACCAAGAAAAGAAATATGACAATAGGTGATGCATTAGAAGACTTACTGTCCCGGAGGGAGGAATAGTGGAGGATGTTCCTCTCCATATCATTCATTTGGAACAAGATGACCCAAAGAAGTGTACTGCAAAAAGATTGCAAAAATTTGGTCATGCAATTCTCCATACTAATATCAAGAAATCACCCAAAAGAGGGTTTCTTTTAGACCCAAAAGCAGGTATCCTATTAGGTCCTGATGATAAAAACAACATTGATAGAGGGGCTTCAATAGTTGCATTAGACTGTTCTTGGAAACAAATTGACAGCTCGCTTACTTACATAGAAAAGAATACGAATTTAGAAGGAAGAACACTTCCCTGTGTCCTTGCAGCAAACCCTGTTTCATGGGGCAAACCAGGGCGTCTATCCACTTCTGAAGCATTGGCATTGAGTCTGGTATTAATTGGACGCTGGGAGCAAGCTAAGAATATCATGAAACCTTTCAGATTCGGAGAATCGTTCTTTCAGCTAAATGCTGAGCCAATGGAGGCATATTCACAAGCGAAATCTAATAGTGAATTAGCGGAAATACAATGGGAATTTTTCGATCGCCCTGATTTATCTGACTTGTGAACCTGTAGGCATTTCAGAATCTAGAGTTAATACTGAAACGTTACCATCACCATCATCTGCGGCTAATATCATCCCTTCAGACATGATTCCTCTAAGTTTTCTAGGTTTCAAGTTAGCAACAAATATTACTTGTTTACCTAATAATTGCTCTTTTTGATATATTCCTTTCAATCCTGCGCAGACAGTTCTAGTAGAATCTGGACCATCTTCAATGGTAACAACGTATAATTTATCGGCATTAGGGTGGTCTTCAATATCAACTACCTTACCTGTTCTCATTTCAACTTTCATAAAATCTTCAAAATCGATATAATTCACATCCTCTTCTATAACTTCTAATTTATCTGCATCGGTACCTGCAATTAGTTTTTCTCTTTCTAATATGTCATCAATATCTAATCTTTCGAATAGAGGTTTTGGTTTTTCATTGTTCCAATAAAAATCACTGTCGAAATTAAATGAATCCTCAAATAGTATATCATCGATATTTCTTTCTTCACCAAGCATTGACCACAGTTGATCTGATTGGAATGGTAGGAACGGACGGAGAGTAATGGCTAAACCGCGACAAATTTTCCAACAATAAGCCAATGTAGATAGAGATTTAGATTTCTCAGGAGAATCTTCTTCTCTCATGTATTTCCAAGGCTCTGAATGTTGAATTAATCCATTACCAATTTGTGAGATATTCATTAAAGATCTCAATGCTTCCTTAAAGCGTTGCTTCTCCATAGAAGTAATAGCACTTTCAAGTAAAGTTTGAATTTTTTCATTTGCCTCCACGTGTTCAGACGAATCAAAATATTGCAATAGTGGATTTGTACCGTTTTCTGAATCTAATCTATGAGAAAGAGTCATTACCCTGTGAACAAAATTTCCATATGTTCCAATTAATTCGTTATTGACCTTATCGACGTATTCCTCCCATCTGAAATCTGTATCATGACCTTCTGGCATATTAATTGAGAGGAAATATCTGAGTGTGTCGGGGTTATGATGTTCCAAGAATGAAGGTAACCAAACAGCATGTTTCCTACTTTTACTAAATTGGCCTCCTTGAAGCATTAAATATTCCATTGCAGGAACATTGCTCTCCAATACTAACTCACCGCTATTTATGTCAGAGCTGGGAGGATTACCAGAATTTGATGAATTAAGTCCCATAATTATGGCAGGCCAAATAACGGTGTGGAATGGAATATTGTCTTTACCCATGAAGTAGATGTGCTTAGGCTCAGTCCCTTCATCAGATTTAACCCACCATTTCATCCAATCATCAGGATTATCAGAGAATCTCTCAGACCAGATTTGTGAACATGTTAGATACCCTTGGACGGCCTCAAACCATACATAAATTCTTTTTGTTTCCCATTCATTTTCTGATAGTGGTAATTCAATTCCCCACTCCATATCTCGAGTTACTGCACGTGGTCTGAGGCCCATGTTCAGCCAATTCTTCGTCATAGCTCTGACATTCGGTTTCCAAACTTTCTGTTTAGTAATAGAATGTTTTTCTAATTCATTTTGGAATTGATTGAGTTGAAAGAAAAAGTGCTCAGTATCTCTGATTTCAATTTTAGCATCAGGATCCATCTTAGAGCGAGGATTAACTAATTCACTTGACTCATAAGTAGAGCCACATTCGTCGCATTGATCGCCTCTAGCTCCATCTGAACCACATATTGGACATTCTCCTTCTACATATCTGTCAGGAAGAAATTTAGTAATTCCTTCTGAATTGATTGAGCAATATTGCTTCATAGATTGCTGTTTAAGAAAACCTGATTGTTTGAGTTTCGTAAAATATTCTTGAACAAGTTCTTTGTGTCTAGGATCTGTAGTACGATTATATAATGCTCCACCATAATCGATACCCCTTGGATCTATATTAGTCCCCCAAGAACAACCTAAATCGATTAAAGCCTGGGTGTTAATTTGATGATATCTATCCACTATCTCTTGAGGGTCTACATTTTCTTGCTCTGCAGTAACTGTGATTGGAGTCCCATGTTCATCAGAACCACTACACATAATTACTGAGCGACCTCTTGCTCTCTCATACCTATATTGAATATCAGCAGGTAAACAATTACCAGCAACATGACCTAAATGTAGAGGACCGTTGGCATAAGGCCATGCCATGAAAATTGCAACGCGTTCTATTTACACCACTTCCAATATACGTCTTTAGCAAAGCCGTGAGGCACCATGTTTATGTCTTAATCGCTCCTGTTGCGTCCCGAACTTAGACGCATATCGTGTACTTCGACAGGAAAAAAAACCCAAAAGTTCTCTAAGAGGCAATAAAAGTGGAACCTACTACATTAATTATTTTTTACGCATCACTAGCATTAGGCGCATCGTTCCTTTGCAGCATTCTCGAAGCTGTTTTACTATCGACCACGCATGGTCACATTGTAGCACTAAAGGATACTCACCCCAAGATAAGTAAAACCTGGGGCGACTTCAAAGATGATCCCGAAGGTCCCTTAACTGCAATATTGACTTTGAATACTATTGCTCACACGGTTGGTGCACTAGGAGTTGGACACGAAACAGAAGCAGCATTTGGAGATGGTGACTATGTCATTGCAGTATCTGCTTCATTGTTAACAATTGCAATATTATTACTGAGCGAAATTCTTCCAAAAACAATTGGTGCACTTTACTGGAGGAAACTAACTGTAAGTTCAGCTAGAATTTTGAAAATTTTAATGTTTATATTACTACCAATAGTATATCCAATCGAAAAATTACGTTCAATATTCCCGTCAGTTCACAATGAAGCAGTTACAAGAGATGAACTCTCTCACTTGGCAGATATTGCAGAAGAAAGCCAAGTAATAGAAAGAGACGAAGAAAAAGTTATACAAAATTTACTAGGATTAAGAGAAAAAACTGTTGCGTCAATAATGACGCCGAGGGTAGTAATGGAAACTGCATCAAGTGATGAAACAGTTTCAATGATTAGGGAGAGAATACCGATAATGGTTCATGGGAGAATGCCGGTGACTGTAAATCAAAATATAGATGAGATACAAGGAATGGTATTGAGGAGCGAAATTCTAAGAGAGGCTGCAGCAGATAATGATGATACTTTAATGGCAGATATTTCAAGAGATATGTATTCCTGCAGAGATGTTGACTCTGTAGATAAAGCTCTAGACATATTATTAGATAATAAAGAACAGATTTTGATAGTAAAGGATGAGTTTGGAGGTACTGTCGGACTAGTAACAATGGAAGATATAATTGAAACATTACTTGGAGTAGAGATTGTCGATGAAGATGATCAAGATGCTATTGAAGAGGGCAATCACCACGAAGATATGAGGGAATTAGCTAAATTAAGGCTCGAATTGGAATCGGCAGAAGAATAATATCTAAAATGGTAATTTTTTTCCTAGTCTATCTGTCATTTCTAAATATCTATTTTCGTGTTTAGTGCCAGGTAAATTTATCTTAAACTGCCAGTATCTCCATGCAGCAATGGATAGTGTGGCAAGTTTGTGTAAATCAGGTAATGCATCTAATTCCTCTTTAGTTAATTTTCTTACAGATTGATAACCTTCTAAAATTGCAACCCATCTATCATTAATTGGTTCACCTTCTTCCCATCCAAAACCAACGAAAGTCATTGCTAAATCAAACGCTAATATATCGTTACATACTTCTTCGAAATCGAGCAAGAATAAATTACCATCACTCTGTCGAATTACATTATCGGGGAATAAATCACCATGAATAATACCTTTGGGTAATTTATCTAATTTTTCATAAATAGATCGAGATGATTTGAGAGTTAATAGAAAATCGTCCCAGCAATTCCTTTCATCTGCTATCTTGAATAATCTATCAAAAAGTTTTATTCCCATGGAAAAATCACTTTCTAGATTCTTTGGAGGGACTGCCAAGTGCATATTGGCTTGAATTTGCCCTAATGTGAATAATGACTGATAGTCATTACCTAGCCATTCTCCGTCAATAAATGGTAGTATTGTCCAAGGAAGATTATTTTTCATTATTAGATATTCATTATTTTTGAATGAAATTGGCTTAGGTGTGGGTATGCCCAACTCTGAAAGATAGGTTGTAATTCCAAGTAAATATTCTACTCTGTCCTCATGTTGCTCATTCCATATCTTAAGTACAAGTTTTGTTCCATCAGATAGACTTAGTTTGTAATTGGAGTTAGCCCATCCTCCATCTAATTTTTCTATAGAAATTAATTCTTTGAATCCTGCCAAACCAATGACTTCAGACGCCTCTTCCAAGGAAACTTCTGTATATGCCACAGATATACTACATCTCTAGGCTATTTTGTATTATCTATCAGAGAGATTCCAATCAAAGCATTAAATTATCTGTGTATCATCTATAATGTGTGGATATATCTGAGCAAGATG
>Ga0208127_1000458_pt1 | contig 21012 bp, 23 predicted proteins | sample ETNtaG_6_FD_185751 | JGI IMG/M metagenome (GOLD analysis project Ga0208127, IMG submission 185751) | Marine microbial and viral communities from oxygen minimum zone, Eastern Pacific Ocean - ETNP201306SV45 (SPAdes) (version 2) | ecosystem: Environmental > Aquatic > Marine > Oceanic ... | reverse complement strand
GATTGTGGTATTTAAAATTGTTATTTATGATTTTGTAATTAAAGCATTTATAAATTAGGATTTTTATATAACTATATGATAAAAAAGATTTTTTACTCTTTTATTCCTTTAATTATTTTAATTTTTTTTCTTTTACTGATCTTTTATTTTTCTAAAAATTTTAGTTAAGTGTGTATTGATTAATCAAATCAATATCAATTATTTCAAGCGTTTTTATGTTAGTTGACTCAGCAATTATTGGTGGTGCCATTCCTGAGTTATAAGCTTCAAGCCACCTATTAGCACATAAACACCATTTTTGCCCTGGTAATAGACCCGGAAAGTCATACTGTGGCATTGGTGTTGATAAATCATTTCCTACGCTTTTTGAGAAAACTAAGAATTCTTCAGTAAGTATTACGCAAACAGTATGTATACCTCTATCATTGTCACCTGTATCACAGCATCCATTTCTATAAAAACCTGTAAGTGGATCAAATGAACAAGGCTCTATTGGCATATTTCTTATATTCAATTGTTTTTCTTTTGACATTTATTTCTCTAACTCAAACACATAAATAGCATTACCATTTTCAGGTTGATAAATATCAGGGCTTATAGTCGCAGTTAGAGCCCTAAAAACTCCCATTAAAGAATTTTTTGAGATGCGTCAATAAGTGACTTATATTTTTTTTCAAAACATATTATAAAGCAAAATTATAACTAAGAGGTTATTTTTATGACAGCAATTATAGTAATTTCAATTTTTTTAGGAGCGATATTTTTTCTTAATAAAATAACTTATGGAAGATTCGATTAATTTCTTTCTTTTTGCATCCAGCTAATAAGTGGCATTATAGGAAAAATCCATACTATTCCGCCAATGAAGTAAAAGACAAATGTTTCAAAGTTATTAAATCTTGGAAGTAAAATTTCCCCTAAGGAGCTTATAATCCCCAAGAATAAAATTAACCAAATAGGTATTATGATAGTACCAATTAATTTCTTAGTTTTTTGTTTTAGTTTAAACAATTTTTTTTAACCATTTATTATATTTATTTTTAATGAGAAGCACATTGATGAATACAGAAAAAAATACGAACCTTCCTTTAATCATATGGGTATCTAGCCTTCTTATATTACTTTTTATATTAGTTTTAGTTGGTGGCGCAACAAGAATTACCGATTCTGGTTTATCTATTACCGAATGGGAGGTCTTAATAGGTATTTTACCCCCTTTATCAGAATCTTCTTGGATTATAGAATTTGAAAAATACAAAAAAATACCTGAATATATTTTAGTCAATAGCTCAATGACCTTATCAGAATTTAAAGTTATTTATCTTTGGGAGTGGGGCCATAGATTATTAGCTAGATTAGTTGGGTTGGTATGCGTAATACCCTTAATAATTTTTTATTTTATGAAAAAACTATCAAAACCAGTTATTCGAAGATCAGTTTTGATCTCTATTTTAATCGGTATACAGGGATATATTGGATGGTATATGGTGCAAAGTGGCTTAACTCAAAGAGTTGATGTTAGCCAATATAGATTATCTATCCATTTATTAATGGCATTTATAATAATTTATAATACCCTCATGTTATTATTTGAAGTAGCAAATATAAAGCTTATAAACACTAATGGTACTAGACCGATTTGGTTTAGTTTTTTTTCAATTATAGTTTTTGTACAAATTTTTTCAGGTGGATTAATGTCAGGTCTAGATGCTGGATTAGTATATCCAACGTGGCCATTAATGGGGCTTAGTATAGTTCCATCTGATTACTGGATACCTCAAATAGAAATTTACAATCTTTTTGAGAATAGATCTAATGTTCAGTTTAATCATAGAACTCTTGGATATTTAATACTTTTATTGGGTTTACTTAATGTATATTTGTCCAGAAATAATTATTTCATGTTAAAGGTTTCATTATTAACGCTTTTGTTAATTTTTATTCAAATTGCACTTGGTATTTTTACAATTATATTAATGGTTCCTTGGGAAACAGCTCTTCTTCATCAGTTTTTTTCACTATTGGTCTTTTCTTCCATTACCTTTTCTTTGTATCTTTCAAGGTTCGGTAAATAGTTACCTATTAATAAGTAATTGTTTTATATAATTTTTTTTAATAAGTTGACACAAATTATTTAAAAATATAGAAAGATCCGATTATTAATTAAATTAAAGATTAAATGCTATGAAAACTACTATTTCTACAAAACAATCGGAAGTTAACAAAAAGTGGATATTAATTGATGCCTCTAACCTTGTTGTGGGTAGGTTAGCTGCTTTTGTTGCTAATAGACTTCGTGGAAAACATTTACCTTCATATACACCTCATGTAGACGATGGCGATAATGTTATAATTATAAATGCCGATAAAGTTCATTTCACCGGAAGCAAACTTTCAGACAAAATTTATTATAAGCATACAGGTTATCCCGGTGGTATTAAATCAACTACTCCTGAGAAAATTTTAGGTGGTAAGTTTCCAGAGAGAGTACTTCAAAAGGCAATCAGAAGAATGATGCCTTCAGGACCTCTTTCAAACACACAGTTTGGTAATCTGAAGGTTTACGCTGGACCAGAGCATCCTCATGAGGCTCAAAAACCTGAGATCATTGATGTTTCATCCTTAAACAACAAGAATGTGAAAAGATAATGGATATAGATATAGAAAATATTGAAGATTTAAAAAATAACGATTCTGCTCTGGAAAATACTCCATTGCCAGAAAAGAAAGTTGATGAATATGGTAGAGCCTATGCTACTGGTAAAAGAAAGAATGCCGTTGCGCGCGTTTGGTTAAAACCTGGTTCAGGCATAATTAAGATTAATGGTAAAATTAGCGATGATTATTTTGCAAGACCTGTATTAAGAATGCTTATTAATCAACCTTTAGTTGCTGCTGAAAGAGTAGATCAATTTGATGTAACATGTTCAGTAACAGGTGGAGGTTTATCTGGTCAAGCAGGTGCAATTCGTCATGGAATATCCAAATGTTTGGTTAACTTCGAGCCAGAAGTTAAAAAAGCTCTTAAGCCTGGCGGTTTCTTAACTAGAGACTCTAGAGTAGTTGAACGTAAAAAATACGGAAGAGCAAAGGCGAGAAGAAGTTATCAATTCTCGAAGCGTTAAAAAAGTTTAATATAAATTTAATAGAGCGCTTTCAAAGCGCTCTTTTTTTGTCTTAATTTTAGTTGTAGGATAAAATAATGAGTAAAAATAAATATAAAATAGCTCTTCTTGGTGGAAGGGGCTTTGTAGGTCAAGAAATAATCAAGATAATTGATAATCATAAATATTTTGATTTATCATTAGTGTATTCAAGTTCAAAAGCTGGTGAGAAAATTCAGTCTTACAGTAAAAATTCCGAATTGAAATACTCAAACTTAAATGATGAGATAAAATTAGATGAAATTGATATCGTTATATTTGCATTACCAAATGGTGAGTCATCGAAATTTGTTGAAAAAATTGAAAAAATCGATAGTTCAATTGTAATGATTGATATAGGTTCTGACTATAGATTTAACAATAATTGGTTTTATAGTATCCCTGAGATTAATAATATTACATCTAGTATAAATAGAATAAGTAACCCTGGATGTTATGCGACAGCTTCCCAACTCTCAATTGCTCCTATAAAAGAGTTTATCACTTCAAAAGTTTCTTGTATTGGTATCTCTGGTTACAGTGGCGCTGGTGCAACTCCTAATGATAAAAATAATCCTGATATAATAAAAGAAAGTATTTATCCTTATTCATTATCAAATCATACCCATGAAAAAGAAATAAAAAAACATTGTTATAACGATGTTTCTTTTAGTCCGCACGTAGCTGATTTTTTTAGAGGAATACTTATTACATCTCATTTTTCTTTTTCAGAAAAATTAAATGAAAACAAAGTTTTAAAAATTTATAGTGATTTTTATAAAAATAATAAATTAATAAGAATTCAAAAAGACGCTCCCTTGATAAAAGATGTAATTAATACAAATTATGCCATTATTGGTGGATTTTCGGTAAGCGATGATGGTCAAAATTTAGTTACTTGTTGTGTAATTGATAATTTATTAAAAGGTGCTGCATCACAGTGTATTCAAAACTTAAATATCGCTTTTGGGTTTGAAGAGTCATTATCTCTTGAAGATACTTTTAATTAATTCTATTAATGAGTTATGAAGCTAATTTTCTCTTTTTCACTAGCACTTTTTTTAATTACTGGTTGCGGGACAAGAGAGAGTATTAAAAACAGATATCTTTATAGTGATAAAGTAAAAGAAGTATTAACTGATGAGGAATATTATAAATTAGATAAAGAAGCTAAATGGCCTTCAAATATTAATGCACCTGATTGTATTGATGATATTGAAAGTGATATCGTCGATATTTCAGATTAGTTCTTTTAATTTAAATATAGTCGTGGAATGAGAGAATTAGAAAAACTTAAAAGATTACCACCTTATGTTTTTACTGAGGTAAATAGAATAAAAGATGCTGCTCGAGCAAAGGGAAGTGATATCATTGATTTTGGTATGGGAAACCCTGATATTCCAACCCCAAAGCATATTGTTGATAAATTAGTTGAAACTAGTCAGGATACCAAAATGCATCGTTATTCTGCTTCTAGAGGTATTACTGGTTTGAGAAAAGCAAATGCAAAATATTATGAGAGAAGATTTAATGTAAAACTTGATTATGATAAAGAGATTATTGCAACTATTGGATCCAAAGAAGGCCTTGCAAATATGGCGCAAGTGCTTGCCTCACCAGGGGATACAATTTTGGTCCCAAATCCAGCATACCCAATTCATGCTTTTGGCTTTATTATAAATGACGCCAACCTAATTCATTATAATATCAATTCTGAAATTGATCTAATGTCTGAAATTTCTTCGAAAGTTGAGAGCTCAAATAAAGATATTAAGGCAATGATATTAAATTTTCCTTCTAATCCTACAGCAGAAATTTGTTCGTTGGATTTTTATAGAGAAATTGTCCCTTATGCAAAAAAGCATAATATAATTCTACTATCTGATCTAGCGTATGCTGAAATTTATTTTGATCAAAACGATAGGCCTCCATCTATTTTAGAGGTTGATGGAGCTAAAGATATAGCGGTTGAATTTACATCTTTGTCGAAAAGTTTCTCTATGCCAGGATGGAGAATGGGTTTTGCTGTAGGCAATGAATATTTGATTGCAGCTCTTACAAGAATTAAATCCTATTTGGATTATGGAGCATTTACACCCATTCAAGTAGCTTCAGCAGCAGCTCTTAATAGTGACGAGTCTGTAATAAATGAAATAAGAGATGTTTATAAACAAAGAAGAGATGTTTTAGTTGAGTCATTCTCAAGATCTGGTTGGGATATTCCATCTCCAAAGGCAACTATGTTTGCGTGGTCATCACTGCCTGAAAAATTTAAACACCTATCATCACTTGAATTTTCTAAGATGCTTATCGAGAAAGCTGATATTGCTGTTTCACCAGGAGATGGCTTTGGTGAATATGGTGAGGGTTATGTAAGATTATCAATGGTAGAAAACGAACAAAGAATAAGACAAGCCGCAAGAAACTTAAAAAGGCTTATGGATGAGTAATTCAATTAATATTGGAATTGCTGGTCTAGGCACAATTGGATGCGGTGTTGTAAATAACCTATTAAGAAATAAGGAAAGTCTTAAAGAAAAATATGGTCTTGATTTTGAAATAATTGGTGTCTCTGCTTCCAATAAAAACAAAAAAAGATCAATTAATCTTGAAGACTTTAATTGGTATGATGATCCTATTGATCTTGCTAAAGATAATAATATTGATCTTGTAATTGAATTGGTTGGTGGAGAAAAAGGAATAGCCTATGATTTGGCTATAGAAACTATAAATAATAAAAAAGGTTTTATTACAGCAAATAAAGCACTTTTATCAACTAACGGTAAAATTTTATCAGAACTTTCTTGTAAAAATAATGTATTTTTTGGCTATGAAGCTGCGGTAGCTGGAGGAATACCAATAATTAAGACACTAAAAAGCGGTTTATTTCTTGATAAAATAAATAATATTTTTGGTATTTTAAATGGAACCTCAAATTTCATTTTATCTAGAATGAATTCAGCAAACAAAAGTTTTGAAGATGCTTTATCTGAGGCCCAAGAATTGGGTTATGCAGAAGCAGATCCCTCTTTCGATATAAATGGTATGGATGCTGCTCATAAATTATCAATCTTAAGCGCAATTAGTTTTGGAGAGTTTCCTTCATTAGAGAATACAAGTGTAACAGGTATTGAAAAGATTCAAACCATTGATCATAAGTATGCAAAAGAATTTGGTTATAAGATAAAGTTAATTGGCAAATCATCATTGATAGAAGGAAATATTTCTAAGGAGATATCTCCAATGCTCGTAAAAGAAGATGGCTCTCTAGGAACGGTTGAGGGTGTTAGTAATGTTGTTTGTGTTAATACTGATCATAATGGTACCCTTATTTTAGAGGGTGAAGGTGCTGGTGAAGGACCAACATCTGCTTCTGTTCTATCTGATATTGTTGATTTTGCTCAGGGTATTAAAGGTCATCTATTCAATAAATCTTTTGATGATTTATATGACTCAACCAATAATAATGAGATTTCAAAAAGATGTTATTATTTAAGAGTTTTTTTAGTTGATCAAAAAGGTTCAATGGCAAAATTTACTTCCATTTTGGAAAAAAATGGTATTTCAATTGATCAAGTAATTCAAAGAGGAGATTTGCATTTAAAGGATGAAAAAAATTCTACCCCTGTTATTATGTTAACACATCCTGTTGATTCAGATTCTATAAATTCTGCTTTTTCAGAATTAATAAAAACGGATTTAATTTCTTTGAATCCAATTTTTTTACCTGTCCTTAAGGACAATTAATGAGGTGTTTAAATGAACAATAATATTGATAGAATATTAACCCTTGAGTTAGTTCGAGTTACGGAAAGGGCAGCAGTTGCCTCCTCTTTGCTTGTTGGTAGGGGTAATGAAAAAGAAGCTGATCAAGCTGCAGTTGATGCAATGAGGAAGGAACTTAATAAGCTTGATATTCAAGGTGAGGTTGTTATTGGAGAGGGTGAAAGAGATGAGGCGCCAATGCTTTATATTGGTGAAAAAGTTGGCACGGGAAAAGGCCCGAAAGTTGATATTGCCCTTGATCCATTGGAAGGAACCACTTTAACTGCAAAAGGTCAATCTGATGCTCTTACAACAATTGCAATGGCCGAAAAAGGATCTTTATTAAATGCCGCAGACGTTTATATGGATAAAATTGCTATTGGCCCAGGATGTCCAGATGACTTAGTTCATTTGGATGAAGACCCGGATGTAAATGTAAAAGCTTATAGTAAGGCAACAAAAAAACCAATTGAGTTAGTAACTGTCTGTGTCTTAGATAGGCCAAGACATGCGGATATCATTGAGTCAATCCGTTCCTCTGGAGCAAGAGTAAAGCTTATTCCTGACGGAGATATTGCCGGAGTAATTCACACTACTGATCCTCAAACAGGAATTGATATGTATATGGGTATTGGTGGTGCCCCTGAGGGTGTTTTGGCAGCTGCTGCACTTAGGTGTACTGGTGGACAAATGCAGGCAAAACTTGTTCTTGAAGACCAAGAGAAAAAAGATAGAGCATCTAAAATGGGAATTAAAGATTATAACAAAATTTATACTTTAAATGAATTAGTTAGCGGTGATGCTCTTTTTGCTGCGACAGGGGTTACTAATGGTTCAATGTTAAGTGGAATTGAAAACAGGAATGGATTATGGACAAATACAGTTGTTATGAGGTCCTCATCAGGAACTGTTCGTTGGATTAAATCTCATCACACAAATAAAGAAAAATTTAATCTTTAAAAGAAATGCATAATAATGGGTCTTTTTTAGAAAATAAATTTTCTGCTAAAGGTTCTCTTTGGAAAGAAAGAGTATCAGATTTAGATAAAGTATCGATTATTCAAAAAGAAAATAATATTCCCAAATTATTAGCTAAAATTATTGCAGGAAGAGATGTTAATTCTTCAGATGTGAATTCTTTTTTAAATCCAGAGGTTAATAAATTAATTTTAGACCCAAGCAAATTATATGATCTTGATAAAGGTGTTGATTTTATTTCGGATTGTATGTCAAAAAAACAGAGAATTGGTATATTAGGTGATTATGATGTAGATGGAGCTACATCTTCTTCAATATTAAAATTATTTTTTGATCATTATAACATTCAAACAGAAATATATATTCCAGACCGATTAAAAGAGGGGTATGGTCCTAATAAATTAGCAATAGATTTTTTTTCTAATAAAGGTATTGATACTTTTATAACAGTTGATTGCGGTGCAACCTCTATTGAGCCTATGATTTATGCTAAATCAAAAGGAATGAATTCTATAATAATTGATCATCATAAGGTGGATAATGATCTTCCAGTATCTTATGCGCATATCAACCCTTCGAGAGACGAGGATAGCTCAGGTTTAAATGACTTAGCGGCAGTAGGTCTAACTTTTATTTTTATAGTTGGATTAAGAAGAGCTATAAGAGATAAAAATATTTTTCCAGATATTAAGGAACCCTCTTTAAAACAATATTTAGATTTAGTTGCTCTTGGGACAGTTTGTGATGTTGTTCAATTAAAGGGTCTAAATAGAGGCTTTGTCAAAGAGGGAATTGAAATAATATCAAGATATTCTCGATTAGGTATTGAAGCTTTAAAATCTATTTCTGGCTCAAAAGAAATTGGTGTTACTGAGTTAGGTTATAGGATAGGACCTAGGATAAATGCAGCTGGAAGAACCGGGGCATCAGATCTTGGTTTTAGATTGTTAACCTCAGATAGTGAAGATGAGGTTTTAGCTATTTCTGAAAGATTAAATAATCTTAATAAACAGCGCCAAAATATAGAAGAAACTGTTCTTTTTGAGGCTATTAATATTATTGAAGATAATATCTCTAATAAAAAATTAAATACCATCCCTAATTCATTAATTGCTTTAGGAGAAAACTGGCATTTGGGTGTTTTAGGAATTGTGGCAAGCAGGCTTAAGGATAAGTATTATAGACCATCTTTTGTTATTAGTGATAGTGAGGGAAAGCTAACCGGATCTGCAAGATCAATTTCAGGAATAGATGTTGGTAAGCTTATTATTAAGGGGGTTAATAAAAAGTTACTCCTTTCAGGTGGTGGACATAAAATGGCTGCAGGATTTTCTCTTAATCATAATACTTTAGAGAGTTTTAAAGATTTTTGTGAAGAGGAGGTTTACTTACAGTCGAATAGTACTTCATTAAATAAAATTAGTTATTATGATGAAATAATTGATTCTTCTAATATTAACAGAGATTTATATGATTTAATTAATGTTGCATCACCCTATGGACAAGGAAATCCTGAGCCACAGTTTATTATTAAAAATGCAAAAATTGATTATTGGTCAGAAGTAGGAAAAGGACATCTTAAGGTTAAAATATCTAATGCAAACTATGGTAATATAGATGCAATTGCTTTTGGTTCAAAAGGTACCCCTTTAGGTGACATTATAATGAATCATTCAGGGTCATTAATCCATTTTGCGGGCGTTATAAAGAAAAATGATTGGCAAGGAAATAAAGCTGTTCAATTTCATATCAGAGACCTCTTTACAGCTTAATGAATTACACCTATATAAGCTTATGAGACTGTGGTCCCTTCGTCTATCGGTTAGGACGCCAGGTTTTCAACCTGGAAAGAGGGGTTCGATTCCCCTAGGGACTACCAGTTTTCTATAAGGTTGAATGGGATATGTTTGCACAATTAATAGACGCACAAAAGGTTTCAGATAAAGTATCAATTGGTATTTCAGCACTATGTTTGTTGCATTGTCTTTTATTTCCTTCATTTATGGTTCTATTATCTAGTTTTATATCTGTGAGTTTAAATAGTGAATTAATTCATTATATGCTTTTATTTTTAGTAGTTCCTGTAAGTTCTTTTGCTTTAATAGTTGGTTTAAAAAATCATAAAAATTCTTTTATATTTTTTATTGGTTTGCTTGGATTAGCAATTTTGGTTTCTGCATTATTAATAGAATTACCCATAACAATTATTTCTGGAGAAATTTTATTAACAATTATTGGTTCTATTTTAATAACATTTTCTCATTATAAGAATTATAAACTTTGTGATCATTTAGAGTGTGATTGCCATGAATAGATTTATCAATCTATTTCATAAGAAACATTTAATAATTCTAATTGGAATTTTCTTTCTTTCTGTTTCTTCCGTAGAATCTCATTACCATGAAGACCATGATATCAATCATTCTGAAGCAGAGTGTCATTTTTGCATCAATGATTTATTTGATGACAATATTGATATTCCATCAGAAAAGCTATTTTTATCTGATTTAAATAATTTTAAAAATCTAGATAATTATACTCCCCAATTTTTTACAAATTTTTATTCACGAGCTCCTCCTAAAATTTAAATTCTTTTTTTAAATTTTCTTAAGGAGGTTAAATTGAAAAATTTAATTACAGCACTTTTACTTGTGGGTGCTTTAACAATACACAGTAATAATTTATATTCTAATGAAGCTGAGGCTAATCAAGCTGATGAAATTATCGTTACATCATCTTATATTGATCCTAATTTATCAGATCTTGACGACCCAATTCATATATTAAGTGGTGATGATCCTATTTTTGATACAACTTTGAGTTTAGGCGAGTCTCTGGATAATCTTTTGGGAATTCAATCATCAGACTTTGGTTCAGCTGTTGGTCATCCTATAATTCGAGGTCTTTCAGGAAGTAGAGTTAGGATAATGAACAATGGAAAAACTTTGAGAGATGTATCCACTGTTGGTGATGATCATATGGATGATGTAGATTTAAATGATATTCAGCAAATTGAAATAGTTAGAGGTCCATCTTCCTTATTATATTCAAGTGGTGCAGTAGGTGGAATTGTAAATATAATTGACAACACAATCGCAAGACAAGATTTTGATGAAGCTAGGTTGAATATTGGTTTAGAAACCCAATCAGTTAATGATGGAGAGGCTGGTAGTTTTTCTTTTCAAAACAACATTGGCGGCTTTAATATAAGTCTGGCTTACAAGGATTCTGAATTTGATAATTATGATATTCCAAATGGAGCTATTATTCACAGTGAAAAAGAACATCATGACGAAGACGAGCATCATGATGAAGATGAACATCATGACGAAGACGAACATCATGATGAAGAAAACCTTGGATATCTAGAAAATTCTGATTTTGAATCTAAATCTCAAAGATTTGGTATATCAAAAACTGGTGACTGGGGTTATTTTGGTGTTTCTTATAAAAATTCTGAGAGTCTTTTCGGAGTTCCTTTTCATGGTGATAGCCATGGTCATGAAGGTCATGGTATGCATGAAGAAGATGAACATCATGACGAAGAAGAACATCATGACGAGGAAGAACATCACGATGAAGATGAGCATGAGGGAGAAAGAATTTTTTCCAATACGGAGTCTGATGTCTTTGATATTGAAGGCTCATTTAATGTAAATGCTTCATGGTTAAAAAATGTAAACTACTTTTTCAGGTCTTCAGATTATTTACATACCGAACAGCATGCCGAAGAGGAAGGTCATCATGAAGAAGATGAGCATCACGATGAAGGTGAACATCACGACGAAGATGGCCATGATGAACATGGGCATGAAGAGGGGCCAACAAATTTTGAAAATAAAGCTAAAGAACTAGGTTTTGTATTTGATATAAGTAACGATATTGTTGAGCAAAAATTATCTATTAACTATGTTGAAGAAGAGATTTCAGTAATTGGTGCTGAAGCGTTCATGAGACCAACTGATAATGAAGAGTTTTCTATTGGTTATTACCTTTGTAAAGAATTTGGATTATTTGATCTTGATATAGGGATTAGATATGATGATATTTCTCGTAAAGGTTCGCTTGTTCATCATGAAGACGAGCATCACGATGAAGACGAACATCATGACGAAGATGAACATCATGACGAAGAAGAACATCACGATGAAGAAGAGCATCATGATGAAGACGAGCATGAAGAAGAAATTGAATTCTTTAATAAAGATTACAGTGAAACAAGTTTTGCAGTTAATCTTTCAAGAGAACTTAATGATAATCTAACCGTAAGTCTTGGTCTAGCAAGAGTTGAAAGAGCGCCATCAGCAGTAGAATTATTTATGAATGGAGCACATCTTGCTACTGGAAGATTTGAGGTTGGAAATACAAATCTTGAATCTGAAACAGCAAATAATATTGATTTGAATATTTATTATCAAAACAATAATTTTTCTTTCAGGGGTAATATTTTCTCTAATCAAATAGATAATTATATTTATCTTCAGGATGAGACTGAAGAAGAACATGAGGATCATGAAGAGCATGACGATCATGGAGGTCTCATTTTAGCAAATTATTTACAAAGAGATGCTGAGCTTGAGGGTTATGAGCTTGAGGTAAGTCAATTATTTAATTTTGATAGAGGTAATCTTACTTTATCTTTAGGAAGAGACTCAGTTACGGGTGAATTTAAGAATGGAACAAATATTCCTAGAATTGTACCTGCTAGAAATATTTTAACTGTTTCTTATTCAGAAGAAAATCTTGAAGCTAGATTGACTTATAAAGATGTTGAAGAGCAAAATGATATTGGAGAGGGTGAAACAATGACTCAAGCTTTTGAGATGCTTGATTTCTCTCTTAGAAAATATTTTGTTCTAAGCAATCAAAATAAAATAAGTATATCATTATTTGGTAAAAATCTTCTTGATGAGGTTGCTAGAAATCATTCTTCTTTTGTTAAGAATGAAGTACCTTTACCAGGCAGAAATTTTGGTCTGAAAATAAACTATAAATTTTAAATAATTATTTAATTAGTATGGTTGATAATGCCCAGGATTAATTTTCTGGGCATTATTTTTTTGTAATTTTTTTTTATTAAATTATTATATTTTTAATATTTTATTTTATGGAGTTTTAAATGAGAGGTTTATTTTATTCATTATCGTTACTATTAATTTTGTTTAATACAACTGTTTCTAATAGCAAGGTAACTTCTACAGAAGAATATGCCAGAAATGCTTGGGGTAATTTAGAGACAGCTGAGGTAACTACCAGGAAAGTGAATGAAAACCTATTTTTATTATATGGCCTTGGTGGAAATATTGCTGTTTCTACAGGCAATGACGGAGTTCTTATTGTAGATAGTCAAATACCTATTATTTTCCCAAAAATCATGAAGGCTATTAATAAACTCAGTGATGATAAAATTATATATACCATAAATACACATTGGCATTGGGACCATTCTGATGGAAATTTAGTTTTAGACTCAGATGTAACTAAAATTATTTCACATTCCAATGCTAGAAAAAATATGCAAAAGGGTGGTTTAATAAATATGGGAACTACAATTCTTAATCAAGAACCTTACCCAAAAAATGCTTTACCAGTCATTACTCATGAAAATGGAATGTCATTATATTTTAATGATGAGAAAATTGATCTTCTTCACTTTGGTCCTGCTCATACAACAGGTGATACTGTAATTTATTTTACTAATCAAAATGCAATACACTTAGGAGATGTATTTTTTAGTAACTCCTACCCTTTCATAGATGTTGATAATGGAGGCAGCTTAACTGGAATGATAAATTATCTTGAGAAAATAGTTCTTGTTATTGATAAAGATACAATTGTCATGCCTGGTCATGGAGAAATTTCTTCAATTAGTGATATAAAAGAAACAATCGAGATGCTAAAGACAGTTAAAAATAGAATTTTAATAAGTATCAAAAATAATCAATCTCTTGAGCAAATAATAAGCTCAAATATTACCAAAGACTTTGATAAAAAATATAATACACTTTTATTACGCGATACTTTTATTGATAGAGCTTATGCTAGTTTAAAATAAAATTAAACTAAGTTTATATCTGCAATTATTTCAACAGTATACGTTGTAGCTGTCCATAGACCTGTATCTGTAAAGGTCTCCTCAATACCTGATAATGTTAGAGTTCCACTATCATCGCTAGATGCGGGTGATGCAAAGAAAATTTGAGTTCCATTGAAAGGGTTTGAGCTAACCTCAATATTTTCAATAGAATCAAATTCTTGAGTAGTTAAATTTGAGTCACCTCCAACAAGCACTAATGTAAGCTTGTCATTGGACTTATCAAACCCATCGATAATAACCTCATAACTACCCTCTGCAGATACACCATCTGTTCCTACCTCGTAACGAAAATCTTCTGGTGAACTAGTAGCCGTAATTGTTGTGTCGGATGATACATCAATATTTACAATTGTGTACTCACTTGATGAAGTGTTATCATCATTAGTCTCTTTGGGAACTTCAAAATTATCATTAATCAGTAGATTGATTGTACCATTTTTAGAACCTGAAGCAGGAGGGCCTTCAGTAACCCCCATTCCTCTTACAAAATCAGAGTAAGCCCACTTTTGACCAATATCTCCAGTGGTTGAATTTCCACTTGTTTCATATGTGAATTTATCAGCACCATTGATAGTGATTTCTGAACCGTTTGAAAGGGTTAGTCTAGTTGCATTTTTTGTAAATAATGAATTTGCTATAGTTAAGCCATCTATAAGTTGGATAGTATTTGATCCTTCAGTATCAATTATTTGTATCTTTATATTACTTTCTATAGCTTTAGAAATTATATAAACATCATCTCCACCTAACCCTCTATAGGTCATATCGTCTTCTGTTGGGATAATAATATTTTTTCCAGAATTAAAATTTAAAGTAGCCATATTTTTTCCTTTGATTCTAATTACTTTTTATAAATTTTTTTTAATATGTCTATAGGTATAATTTTAATTATAACTTTCTCTGGTAACAGTATATGCCCAATAAAAAAAGAGAAATTGAAGAGCGAGTCTAAAATAAAGCATGTAAACTGGTATATCAGGAAATGCATTTGGTGTAATAGCCATATAAATATTTGCAGGATAGACAGCAATTAATAAGGCAAAAAGTCCCCATCCAGCTATTTTGCGAAATCGATGAACAAGAACACCAATACCACCAATTATCTCAAAAAAACCACTTATATAAACAGCTTCTTCATGAAGAGGAAAAGAGGGCGGCATTATAGAAAGATAAAAGTCAGGATTTACAAAGTGATCTATACCAAAATAAATAAAAAAAATTGCCAACCCTATTAATACAATTTTTTTTCTAATACCTTTTGGTAATTTGAATAAATTTTCCAAAAATATCCTCCCATAAAAATAATACTTTTATTTAACTATCTTTCAATAAAGTTATTTAAATGTATAAGATAATATAAATGAATGGAGACTAAAAATGAATTTCGATGAAGTCATTATGGGTAGAAGAAGTATTAGAGGGTTTAAACAAAAATTAGTTTCACGGGATGTACTCGAGGAAGTCTTCGAACTTGCATTGAGATCTCCTTCATCGATGAATACTCAGCCTTGGCATTTTCATGTTGTTACAGGTGATATACTTGATAATATTAGAAAAGAAAATACAGAGAGAAATATAGCTGGCGTTCCACCTTCAAGAGAAATTAGATCTCCATTAGGGTATGAAGGCCCTCATCGCGAGAGACAAATAGAGATAGCAATCCAACTATTTAAGGAAATGGGTATTGCTAGGGATGATAAAGATGCAAGAAATGACTGGGTTTTAAGAGGTTTTAGACAATTTGATGCACCAGTAGCAGTAATTGTAACGTTTGATAGTTCACTGAAAGATGATGATATATCTAAATTCGATTGTGGGGCTGTTGTAAATGGCTTGGTTAATGCTGGGTGGTCAAGAGGTTTAGGTGCTGTAATTAATAGTCAGGGAATAATGCAATCACCGGTAGTAAGAAAATACGCAAATATTCCTGATGATGAAACTATAATGATTTGTGTTGCTATGGGTTATCCTGACTTTTCTTTTCCCGCAAATAAAGTTGTTTCAAAACGTAGACCAGTTTCAGAAGTTGTAAATTTTAAGGGTTTTTAATTTTTTAAGATCAAATATCTTTAAATTTGATGCTCTTTGAAGATATTAATAGTATATTTATGATTATTTTAGAGCATAATATTTGATATGAATATCGACAAAAATATGAGTAAATTATGAAAGCAGGTTCTTTTTTTCCAAGTTTAAAATATTCATCACTTTTTGCAATGGCGGGAGATGATTGTTCACTTTTTTTTGATCTTGAAAACCTTACTGAAAAGCAAAAAGAAGATCATCTTTCAAATGTCGAACTTACCTCAATGTTACAAATTGCACTTACCTGCGTTGGTAACTCGCATGATCATTTAGCAGTCTATGACGCATATAAAAGCCCAGAGTGGAATAAAACTCTCTTAAGATATCATAATTTTTACAAACGCCTTGTAGATCAAGTAATACCTATTGAAAATTATAGTTATCACCCTAAATTTAATTTTTATGATTCTGTTGCTAAATACGTAAATAAAAACAAAGATTTTGTGGATGTTGTGAATTTATATATGACAAGCGGTTCAAATGCCGTGATTCATCAAAACGACGAACTCTTGGAGATAAATAGAAATGTAAATTCAAAGAAACATTTTGCCGAGAATGCACCTAGTTTTGGAATTCCTACTCCAGATACGATAGTTGTTAAGAAGTCAGAACTTGAAAGTCAAAAAGTTTGTAATTTCTTTTTAAGGTATAACAATAAAATAATTATAAAGCTTTTAGGTTTAGCAGGATCTAGAAATGTAGCCTCTGTAAACAGTGTTCAGGAAGCTAGCCTTTATGTTGATGAGTATGATGATGAAATGATTATCTTACTTCAAGAAAAACTTGATTTAGCAAATTTTACAGAGATGACTGTTGATCTTTGTATTAGCGATGACGATATTAAAATCGCCAATACAAGAAAGATTCTTTTTGCTGATGGTCTTTGGGTGGGTAATCTTATATCAGAGTCAGTAAAAGTGTCTCCTAAACATCAAGAAATATTAATTAAGGTTGGAGAATATGCTCGTTATCATGGTTATTCTAGTCCTGAAGGGAGTAATTGTGGAATAGATTTTTTTATAGGTAAAAATGGAGAGATTTCGATTACTGAAATAAATGCTAGATGGACTGGAGGATTATTTCCTGCAGAAATTTTAGCCCAAATCAATAATAAGCGAGATGCAATACCTTTCTTTGATATAGTTCCCATAGAAAAAAAAGATATATATGTAGATTTTCTTGATAAATATTTAGTTGGTGAATTCGAGGGAGATTTCGCAGTGCTACCAATTGGCTTTGGTTGTTTTCCTGTTCCTATAGAGGGAAGGGATTATTTCTACACTTGGCAAGCAGCAATTGGCGATTTAAATGCTTTTAAGGAAAGAAAAAATAGTGAATTGGGAAATGATGTAATGCCCACAGCCGATAAAATTGAGCTTTAGAAAAATAAGGAAACTTTAAATGGTAATTAATGGTTTTTGTGATCCAAAATTTTCAAAAATAAAGGATGCCTATGAAAGAAATTTTATTAATGGTCAAGATGTTGGATCATCCTTGGGTATTACTTTTAAAGGTGAACTAGTTGTATATCTTTGGGGTGGTTTCAAAGACAAAGATCAAAAAATTGATTGGGAAGAAGATACAATTGTAAATGTATGGTCTAGTACAAAAAATATGGCATCTTTATGTATGTATGTATTAGCCGAGAGAGGTCTTTTAAATTTTCATGACCCTGTAAGCAAACACTGGCCTGAATTTTCAAAAAAAGGTAAGCAGGATATCCTTATAAGTCATATAATGAGTCACTCATCAGGATTATCTGGTTGGAAAGAGTCTATTGAATATACTGATTTTTATAATTGGAACAAGGTATGTAACTTGTTAGCTAATCAAGAACCTTTTTGGGAGCCTGGTAAGGCTGTGGGATATCATGCAATAACCATTGGTTATTTAGTTGGAGAGTTAGTTAAAAGAGTTTCTGGAAAAACTATTGGTAAATTTTTTGAAGATGAAATAGCTGGCCCACTTAAAAGCGATTTTCATATTGGTTTGAAAGAAAAAGATTTTGGTCGTGTAGCAGAAATTTTTATGCCTGGCGCAATAACATCAGGAGATCTTTTTGAAAATGAAGATAGCGAGTCGGATGTTCAGAAAGCACAATTAAATCCTTCAATAGATCCTTTATATGCATTGGAAGATGATTGGAGAAAATCTGAAATACCTGCAGCAGGAGGACATGGAAACGGAAAATCTCTTGCAGAATGTATGGCTTTAGTAGCAAATAATGGAGAATTTAATAATAGAAAGATTTTATCAAAAGAAAATTTAGATAATATTTTTCTAGAACAAATTTTAGGAATAGATCTAGTTTTTAATAAGTTAACAAGGTGGGGTATTGGATTTGCTTTGCCAGTAAAAAATAATTCATGGATGAGTTATTTTAACAATGAACAAACTTGTTATTGGACTGGTTGGGGAGGATCATTATCAATAGCTGATAGAAAGAATAATTCATCACTTGGTTATTCTCCTATTAAAATGGAAGAAGATGTATTTGGAGAAGAGAGAACAAATTCAATTGTAAAAGCATATGTTGAGTCTTTAGAAAATATTTAAATAACAAGTTAGATAATTCTTTTTAATAGAAGAGAGAGTAAAATAACTGTTGTAATAAAATATAATAAAAACTTTCTCATTTTTTAAATAATTTTTTTTCCATTCTTGTGTGAGGGATGCCAGTATCAGAACCTAAGTATTCTTCAACCGCTAAATAATTTGAATTTTTATAAAATTCAATAACATCATTTCGAGCATTCAAAATTATTTTTTTTGCATTATTATTTTTTATGTATTTTTCAAGTATTTTTAAAACTTCTTTTCCTATACCTTGTGCTCTAAAAGCTTCATCAACCGCCATATATCTAATTTGGGCTTCATTATCGTTATTAAAATGAACTCTACCAGAAGCAATAATAACTTTATTATAAAGGCCCATAATGTGAAAGCTATCCTTATCAAATTTATCTTTTAGAGTTTCTATTGGTTTACCAAGGGGCTCTCTAAGGACCTTCCATCGAAAAAAATCGTATTCATCAAATTCTTTTTGATTTTTTGGACTTCGAAACTTTACTTTATTTATTAAGTGATTTTTCAATTTTATTTAAAGTTTCCTCTAAGCGATCTTGGTGGCTATCTAGAAGTAAAGATAATCTTATTATTAACCAGCTTAGTAATATAACAGTAACTATTAGACACCATGCGAATATATTATCAATTAATGAGGTTTCCATTACTCTCTCCTTTTTTTAATTACATTACTTAACTTAATTAGGTTTGCAAATTTTGCCTTTTAAAGAATTGAAAAAAAATTGTGCAAATAAATTGCATTAGCACACAAACATTATTTTTTTTGTTATTAAACTATTTGATATTACTGGAGAATATTATGAAAAGTTTAAATGAAAATGAAGTTTGCGAGATATTAAATGAAATAATGGAGTATGAGCTTGCAGGTGTAGTAAGATATACTCATTCTTCACTTATGGTTTCGGGTCCAAATAGAATACCGATTGTCGAATTTCTTCAAGCTCAAGCAAATGAATCTCTTTTACATGCGCAGCAAGCAGGGGAGTTAATTACTGGCTTAGATGGTCATCCTAGTCAAAAGATTGCAAAAATTAAGGAAAGTAACAGACATTCAATTCAAGATATTTTGAACGAAAGTTTAGAGCATGAGATACATGCATTAAATCTTTATAAAAAATTATTAGATTGCGTTGAGGATGCATCAGTTTATCTTGAAGAGTATACAAGAGGTATGATTGGTCAAGAAGAGCAGCATAGTCTTGAGTTAAAAAAGATGCTTAAAGATTTTTCATAATAACTTTAATCCATTAATATTCAGAAATGATTGATAAAAGTTTCAAAAAACTTATTGAAAATAGCTCAAATATAGTAGTTTTTACTGGAGCGGGTATCTCAACAGAGTCAGGTATACCAGATTTTAGGAGTCCAACTGGTATTTGGAAAAAATATCAACCAATTGAATTCAAAGATTTTTTATCTTCAGAAACTATCAGAATAGAGGCTTGGAGAAGAAAATTTGAAATTGATAAAAATATCTCAAAAGCAAAACCAAATATTGGTCATATGGCTATTGCCAAGCTTGTTGAGGATGGAAAAGTAAAAAATGTAATTACTCAGAATATTGATAATTTGCATCAAGATTCAGGTATTCCTAGTGAGATTATCATTGAACTGCATGGAAATACAACCTATGCGAAATGTTTGGATTGTGGATTTAAGTATGACTTATCAAAAATTATGAAGGAATTTGAAGAGACTAATAAACCTCCATACTGTAATTTATGTTCAGGAATTGTTAAGACAGCTACAATCTCTTTTGGTCAAGCAATGCCTGAAAAAGAAATGAATCTCTCTCAGGAGTGTTCACTTTCTTGTGATTTGTTTATTGCAATTGGATCCTCGCTTCAAGTATATCCAGCCGCAGGTTTCCCTATAATTGCAAAAAAAAATGGATCGAAGTTAATTATCTTAAATAGAGAAAAAACTGATTTAGATATTTATGCAGATTTAGTAATTAATGATGAAATAGGCAGTTTTTTGTCAAAAAATATAAATTAAATTAGTTGAAGTCTTCAATTGTATCAAAATCAATTGTTACTCCATTAGAGAGGTTTACTTCAATAAAATCATATTTTTTCTCTAAAATAAGTTTCTTTAATCCTTTGTCTTGAGATAGTTTGCTTAAATCCTTAGTTAAGTCTTTGTAAATTCTCTTTGGTAGTAAAATTGGATTTCCTAATTTTCCATGATTTTTGGGTATACATATTAGCTCTTGATTATTTTTATTAAATATTTCGATTAAATTATTTATATCGTTTGATGTAACAAAAGGCATATCTGCAAGAGATATTAAAATACCAGAAGTTTTATCATCAATATTTTCGTCAATTTTAAGAATTGAGGATAACATTCCACTTT
>Ga0208127_1000456_pt1 | contig 21035 bp, 20 predicted proteins | sample ETNtaG_6_FD_185751 | JGI IMG/M metagenome (GOLD analysis project Ga0208127, IMG submission 185751) | Marine microbial and viral communities from oxygen minimum zone, Eastern Pacific Ocean - ETNP201306SV45 (SPAdes) (version 2) | ecosystem: Environmental > Aquatic > Marine > Oceanic ... | reverse complement strand
GTTCAAACGGTTTCAAAAGACAAAGACAAGAAGAAAAATTAAGAATTGCTACTACTAAAAGAAAAGGTTTAGCGGCAGGTGATACCAATGCAAACTATTATAGAACAAGAAACACAAAACAATATTTGGAAATGCTACTGGAATGGTTATGGGTATGTTGAAAAAGAAATTCCAACTTCAAGAGGGAGAGAAAAATATGGAACGAATGAAATATGGGAATATTTGATTGAAGGACAATTAGAGTTTATTGGAAAAACAAAGTTTTAAAACAATAACATAAATAATTGCTTGTTCTCGCCACTCCATAAATTCAATTCCCATTTGCAAAAACCCCAGTTGCTTTTCTATATTTGGCAAAACGATTTTATGGGAAGAGCATTTGAGTTTCGTAAAGCACGTAAGATGAAACGTTGGTCGGCCATGGCCAAGACCTTTACCCGCATAGGCAAAGACATTGTCATGGCAGTAAAAGAAGGCGGCCCCCATCCTGAAAGCAATTCGCGCCTGCGTGCCGTAATTCAAAATGCCAAGGCAGCCAACATGCCCAAAGACAATATTGAGCGTGCCATCAAGCGTGCCTCGGACAAAAGCACCGAAAACTACAAAGAAGTGCTATTTGAAGGTTATGCCCCACACGGCATTGCCATACTGGTAGAAACCGCTACAGACAACAACAACCGCACGGTGGCCAACGTTCGTAGCTACTTCAACAAATGTAACGGCAACCTAGGTACGTCTGGCTCTGTAGAATTTATGTTTGACCACACCTGCAACTTCCGCATTCCTACTGAAGGAGTAGATGCCGAGGAGTTAGAACTGGAATTTATAGACTTTGGCGTAGATGAAGTTTTTGTTGATGAAGATGGCATACTGCTCTATGCCCCTTTTGAAAGCTTTGGTGCCATCCAAAAAGAATTGGAGAAACGTGAAATTGAAATCCTGTCCTCGGGATTTGAGCGTATTCCCACCACTACCACTACCCTATCTGGTGAGTCAGTTGAAGAAGTGGAAAAATTACTTGAAAAGCTAGAGGAAGACGATGACGTTCAAAACGTATATCACAGCATGGTTTTAGCCGAATAAGGCGGTGGCCTTGACCAAATCCTCAGGGGTATCGATACCCACACCCGCAAAGTCTGTTTGCAGCATTTGCATCACCTTGCCCATTTCTAGGTAACGTATGGCTTCAATCTTTTCTGCTTGTTCAAGTGGCGTTGGGGCTTGCGCGTAAAAGTCCAATAGTGCTGCCTTGCGAAAGGCATATATCCCCACATGGCGAAATGCCTGTCCTTGGTCACGCATAAACGGTATGGCGGCACGTGAAAAATAGAGCGCCCTACCCTTATTGTCAGACACTACCTTAACCACATTTGGATTTTCAATATCTTCTTTGTCCGTAATGGGAATCATCAGTGAGGCCAAGTCAATAACACCATTACTGTCCTGTCTAAAAGCAGTAATCAAATCTGACAGGGCCTGGGTGGATATAAAAGGCTCATCGCCTTGCACATTGATGATAACTTCAGCATCCAGTTGCTGGGCACACTCAGCTACACGATTGCTTCCGCAGTTGTGTGCTAGCTGGCTGCGAAATACCTGTCCGCCAATATTATTGATATGTGTTGCAATGGCATCTGAGTCAGTAGCCACCCAAACTTCATCAAAGAGTTCGGTTTGTTTCACGGCTTCATAAGTGCGTTGCAAAACGGTCTTACCAGCCAAATCGGCCAATAGCTTTCCAGGGAAGCGTTGCGCTTCGTAACGTGCAGGAATAACAGCAATTATACGCATAGAACAAAAGTAATCAAATCAATCCGCATCAAAGAAAGTATTGTCAAACCCCACCAAAAAGAGTTTTTCAGAAGCGCGCGTAACTGCTGTATAAAGCCATCTAAAAAAGCCAGCATCTAAGCCGTCGGGCATGTACGGCTTTTCCACCAATACCCTTTTCCACTGGCCACCTTGTGCCTTGTGACAGGTAAAGGCATAAGCATACTTGACCTGCAATGCATTAAAAAAGGGATTCTTTTTGACATTCAAATACTGTTTATACTGTGGCATATGGGCATAGTCTTCCCTAACCGCTTGATAAAGTTTTGTGTTTTCTTCAAAAGAGAGTGCGTGGGTTTCTGATGCTAGCGTGTCAAGTAAAAATACGGTTTCAAAGGGGTCTTCGTCTGGGTAGTCTAACATCCTAACACTGACCTCTGCAAAGCTAAAGCCGTATAGTTCCTTGATGGCCTTGATTTTAAGCACCTCCACCGTATCACCATTGGCAATAAAGCCTGGCCCTGAAGTAGGTGCCAACCAATGGTAGTTATTCTTGACCACCATCAGCAAATCGCCTTTAGCCAAATCAGGTTCTTTTCCTAAAATTTGCGATCGTATTTGTTGGTTATAGCCATTTGCACGTTTGTTAGAACGGACAATGCAAGCGGTTTCTTCTGGTCCAACTTCTCTAAAAGAGGTCTCAAGGGCATCTTGAATTTCGTAACCGTCTTGTAGCCTGATGATATCTGGAAATTTGGCCAGAATAAATTGAAATTGCTCCGTTTGGTTGTTGAGCAATTGCTGTCTGATTCTTGTGGCATTAAATAATATACCAGAGTCCTTTCCTTGGCGAACTACCTCGCTTAGTTCTACTTCTTGTGGATTAAGGTTGTAGTCTAACGATAATACGTTTAAATCAAGTGCTGGGCTAAGGCTTGTATGTACAGGTGGTAATTGAGCGGTATCGCCTACAAACATCAACTTACATTCTTCACCAGCACGCACATACTCAATCAAATCATGAAGAAGCGATCCGTTTTCAAAGAGCTTACTTTGCTGCTGTTGATTGGCAATCATAGAGGCCTCATCTACCAAGAAAAGCGTACGCTTAAATTTGTTTTTTTGCAATTTGAATTTAAGATTGCCTTGACGTTCCTGTTGGGTAAAGTAAATACGTTTATGAATGGTACATGCGCTGCGTTTGGCATAGGCTGCCATAACTTTTGCAGCACGTCCTGTTGGAGCCATTAGTACTGTTTTATAACGCAACTTAGCAATGGATTTAACCAAAGCACCAATAATAGTTGTCTTGCCCGTACCGGCATATCCCTTGAGAACAAACACCGCCTCATCTGATTCATCATTAAAAAAAGATGCCATTGCTTGGAGTGCTTCCTCTTGCGCATCCGTGGGCTCAAAGGGAAATGCGTCAATAAATGCTTTGGTCAAAGCCGATGAATTCATTGGCTAAATGTAGGAATGTTTTATTGAAGGACGCAGAGATTGAAAAAAATTGTAAATTTGGTTGCTATTAAATTTATTGGCCAGTATGAAAAAAATCTTACTCCCTGTTTTATGGATTCTCATCTTATTTTTTGCTTATAAGTTATTTTATTCCATTTACAACCCCATTCAATTCAATAATGTCAAAGTAGAGCGTTATGCTGATGTTATTGCAAACCTAAAAGATATCGGCAAAGCACAAATAGCGCACAAATCCGTAAACGGTTATTATGCGCAAGACTTTAAGAGCTTGGTGAAGTTTATAGACTCTGGCGAGTATGTTATTGTAGAAAAAAGAGATTCGAGTTATTTGGAATACGATCGCACGTATCGCATCGATATGCTACGCGAAGTACAAATTGTAGATACATTGGGCTTTGTTTCTGTAAAAGACTCCTTATTTGGTGAATCTGAACGCTATATGACCATGATGAAAGTTCCAATTGAAGGAATCGATACAAGTTTTGTAATGAAAGCCGATGTCATAGAAAAAAACAATTATCCAGTAGCTGTTTTTGAAGTGAGCGTATCAAAAGACCTGGTACTTCACGATCAAGATGCATATTTGCTGGAGCAAGAAAAAGCTACTGTTTCCGTAGACGGTGTGAATGGTCCTGATATTGTGTTAGGTTCCTTGACAGAAGTAAGTACTAACGGAAACTGGCCTACCATTTACGATGCCGGAATACAAGACTAAAAATAAAGAACGTAATTTAAATCTGTCCATTCACGTGTACGTGAATGGACTTTCTTTTTTTACCCACAACCAAAAAACCAATAAGGCCTCCCAGATATATAGGGAAGTTTTTGATGCTTATCTTCCCATAGAAAGTCTACACGAACATATACGTGCGGCACTCAAAGAGCAAGGCATGCTAGAACGCGCCTTTAACGAGGTTCGCTGTAGCGTTGAAAATAATCTTGCAACATTAGTACCCAAATCACTGTTTGAAGAATCTGCCCTACAAGAATACGTTCAAAATGACATTGATGTAAAGCCCAACGACTTCATTACCTATGATGTTGACCCGAGTACAGATTGGATTTGTGTGTATGCGCCTTTTGTTAATGTGAATAATATGCTGTTGGATGCTTTTGGATCTTTCAGTTACTACCATGCCGTTAGTGTATGGCTTAGGGCCCTAACGCATCACAGTGCTGCGGATGGAGCGTTAGTTTGGAGTTTTTATAAAGAACAAAATCACTTGCACATTGCACTACTCAGCAATAAAAAACTTCAATTTTACAATTGTTTTGAGGCCACTAAAGCAAAAGATGTTGTTTACTACGTATTGCTCACAGCAAAAGAAAAAAATATCAGTCCCAATGAAGTACCGCTCTTCGTGGCAGGTGATATTGCTATTGATGATGAAATCTACAAAGGCCTCCACGAATTTGTAAGAAGTATCAATTTTCTTAATGTAGAAAACAGATTGGAATATGCGATACCACGTATAAGTACCCACCAAGATTTTTGTTTGCTAAACCTGTTTTAATGCGAATTGTTTCTGGCACATTAAAAGGTAGGCGTATCAACCCTCCCAAAAAACTTCCTGTCCGGCCCACAACAGACAGAGCCAAGGAAGCCCTCTTTAACATTCTTGTTCATCAATACGATTTTGATAATTGCAATGTGCTAGACTTGTTTTCAGGAACTGGAAGCATTAGCTATGAATTTGGTTCGAGAGGCGTTGCAAGTATCACGGCTGTGGACCAAAACGTGGGTTGTATTCGTTTCATTTCTCAAACCGCTACAGATCTTTCCCTCCCAATTACAGCTGTTAAAATGCCTGTGTTGCTGTTTTTAGAACGAAATAGCAATAGCTATGACTTTATTTTTGCCGATCCACCCTATGCTTTTGAACAAGCAACATACACAACCATGATTAATACCATTTTTGAAAAAAATGTACTATCGAATGATGGTCTTTTAATCGTGGAACACGCCGAACAAATAGATTTATCTAAGTTGGTACATTTTAGCCATGCCCGTAGCTATGGTGGTTGTGTGTTTTCTTTTTTTAGTCGCTAATTACTGCTTTCCTGCGCGGAATAAGTATTCCTTCTCTGCTTTTGTCAAACTTTCATATCCCGAAGATGCAATCTTATCTAGAATGGCATCTATTTTCTTTTGATCAACAGCACTAGAGTTAGTCGCTTTTGCACGCCTCTTGGGAGGCTTTGATTTGGGTGTGCCTTTGAAGGTCTTTTTTAAGGTTTCATAAGTGTTCATAAACCAAGCCCCAATATCATTACCTTGTAGAAACTGTCTTTGGTATATATAACCCCATAAGGCACCACCCAAATGGGCAATATGACCGCCTGCATTGGACTGGGGTATTTGAACCAAATCAATAAAAATAAAGATCAGTGCGATATACTTCAATGGTATAGAGAACATGAAAACGCGAATGGGTGAGTTGGGCATATAGGAAGCCATAAAAATCAATACGGCCATTACCCCTGCCGAACTACCTATAAGTGTCCCCGTAACTGAGCTAAATACTGGAAATACATTGTAGGAAACCAAATAAGTAAGCCCACCGGCAATGATGCCAACGAAAAAAGTGTTGAGCAAGAGCTTTTCCTTAAACAAGTTTAACATTAGGCGACCTGAAATGTATAGCAACATCATATTCCAAAAAATGTGACCTATTGAAGCATGAAAAAAGCCATATGTCAATAATGTCCAAGGGCGGAAGACAGCAGTTCCAATATTTGCCGAAAGTTCAACATAAGCAAACCATTCAGAAATTGAAGTTTTGAATAAATATAGTACGGTGCTTAAAATAAAAGGGAGTACAAAAAACACCACGTTAATGGCAATGATTTTTTCTAGGGTACTGAGCCTAGCAAAGCGCAATCTAATGTCTTGCCATATTCCCATTAGTTCCAACGGTTTTCGTTAAACTGATTTCGCTTCCAATACCACATGATTAAAAAGCCTGTAATAGCACCACCAATATGTGCAATAAAGGCTGTGTTACTTGGACTAAAAAATGATCTGCCGGTAAGTGCAGAAACAGTATCTAGCAAGACAACGCCGGGCACAAAGTACTTGGCTTTTATGGGAACAGGAAAGAACAATAACATTAATTCTGCGTTTGGGAACAGAAAAGCAAAAGCAACTAAAATCCCATACAAGGCACCAGAAGCGCCCACCATTGAAAAGTTAAAAGATGTATAAAGACTATTAAGTTGAGATTGTGAAATTACAGATTGCCAAGCGGTACTGTAGCGTTCTGATTGTAATAAATCCACAATAGATGACTCAGAAAAGCCTGCTGACACCAATTGCTCCATGATAGCACTCACTTGAGCATAATTTACAGCCAACTGTAACAAGGCAGCGCCGAGTCCTGCGGAAAGGTAAAAGAATAAGAATTTATTTTTACCCCACATTTGAGCCAAAGGTGAACCAAACATCCACAAACCAAACATATTGAAAAGTATATGTGAAAAGCCACCATGCATAAACATATGCGTAATCAATTGCCATATACCAAAACGGTTATTTTCAGGGTAATGTAAGCCTAACAAATCTGTAGATATTGCAGATATGTTGGGGTTAATCAAAAAGGTGCCTACAAAAAACAGGACATTGATGATAATTAATTGCTTTAAAATATCGGGTATAGATCTCATTGACTAAAAAAAGTTTCCAACGCATTTGTTGCAATCATTTTAAAAACCACTTTACCGTCTGCAGTACGATCAGTTTCTTTACATGAAAGCAATTTGTGTATCAATTCTATTTGTTCGTGTGCTGCCAAAGGCCGGCCTGAACGAATACACCTTTGCTTAGCAAGCGTACGTGCCATGACATCACGTTGAGAAAAGGCATGAACCGTGCCATTTGATAATGGTGTCAGCCATGCTGACAAAAAGTGTGGCACATCGGCAGCAGCAAAAACTTCAGGAATTGCTTCAAACTCAATGGTATCAGCTTCAGCATTTAATAAGCGAAAGCCCATATCATTTAATTCGCTTTTATGGCCCTTTAACAAATCGACACTCGGCTTATCCAGTGTTATCGCTAATGGAAGAGCTAAGGCTTGAGAAGCAACTGCTTCATCATCCCATTTATGCATAAACTCCTCATAAAGGATGCGCTCGTGTGCCCTACTTTGATGCACAATCATAATACCATTGTCGTGGGGCGCTATTAAATATTTCAACTGCCATTGAAAAGAGACATGTACATGATCTGTCTGAGGTGCTATAAGTGGTTCTGTATGTCCTTGCGCTTTTATATCCTCAAAACTTACGCTCTTGACTTGTTGTTTTGGTTGTGGAGTTGTACTGAAAGGATTAAAATTGGGGTTTACGCTGATATTTGGCGCTATTGGAGCGACCTTGTGTTTTGCATAAGGGGTTTCAAAAGATAAATCCGTTGAAAAATCTAAAGCAGGTGCAATACTAAATTGTCCAAGGCTGTGTTTGATGGCAGCACGAAGAACGGCATATAGCGCGTGGTCGTCTTCAAACTTAACTTCCGTTTTGGTGGGATGTATGTTGATGTCCAGCTGCTCCGGAGGAACCTCAAGAAATATAAAATAACCTGGTTGTTGGTCTGGAGACAGTAATCCTTCAAAGGCTGCCAAAACGGCATGATGGAGATAGCCATTCTTAATAAAACGGTTGTTAACAAAGAAAAACTGTTGGTGCCTTGATTTCTTTGCAAATTTTGGTTTTAACACAAATCCGCTGACTTCCACCAGCTCTGTTTTTTCATTAACAGGCACCAGGCGTTCGTCAAACTTAAGACCAAAAATGTGCGAAATACGTTGGCGTCTGCTCGATACTGGTAATTGAAAAACTTCACTGCCATTGTGTAAAAGTTCAAAATGAATATCATGATGTACAAGTGCAACACGATGAAACTCATCAGTAATATGCCTAAATTCTACCTGATTTGATTTTAAAAAATTACGCCTGGCTGGAATATTAAAAAAGAGATTTTTGACTGTTATAGAAGTTCCTAGTGCGGCCGTAGTACGTTGTTGTTGGCTTACTTCAGAACCTGAAATATCTATGCGAACACCTAAATCATCTGTTTGAGTTTTGGTGATGAGCTGTACTTGTGCAACTGCAGCTATACTGGCCATAGCCTCTCCCCTAAAGCCCTTTGTATTAAGTTTAAACAAGTCTGCTGCTTTGCTGATTTTTGAAGTTGCGTGGCGCTCAAAGCACATGCGTGCATCGTTTTCACTCATGCCTTTACCATTGTCCACCACTTGTATATGTGACTTACCAGCTTCTTTAACAATAAGCGATATTCGTGTTGCTCCAGCATCAATGGCATTTTCCAATAACTCTTTAACAACAGAAGCAGGCCTTTGCACCACCTCGCCCGCAGCAATTTGATTGGCTACATGGTCGGGAAGTAATCGAATAACATCTCCCATATTTTTTAAAAAATAGAAAGATCAAAGTCAAGCACATAAAGTGCCCCTAACAACAATAAAACAATAATCATCAACAATAATGGGGAAACCCTTTTGTTATTTCGATTGCGGCTCAAACTACGTGCTTCACGCCAATGTGCACCAAAATCATTTTTATTGGGCATATCACGATAACGCTCAAAAGTGTTTTCAAAAGCATATGGATTTGTCTCTTCCTTACCCTTATAGTATCGAGGAGTGTAGTTATATCTTCTGTTATTACGCTGTTTGTTAAAGGATAATTTCAATGTATCGGATTGAATATCAAATGTACAAAAAGCGGACTAATACCTACAATAGCTATCTTTGTTTTATGATTGAAGTTCAACTCGAAAAATTAAAGCGCTTACTAGGCAAGCCTGCAACAGTAGTAATTATACCTCACAAAAACCCAGATGGTGATGCAATGGGCAGCTGTTTGGCATTGCAGGGCGTTATAAATCAATTAGGGCATAGTAGCACAGTTATTGCGCCTAACGAATATCCTACCTTCTTACATTGGCTTCCTGGACACGACAAGGTTTTGATTTATGAAAACAATATTAAAATTGCAGACGAGCTTATTTCTAAAGCTGATATGATTTTTACACTTGACTTTAATACACTCAAGCGCATTGATCAAATGGGCGAACGTGTTTCTGAAAGTAATGCCAAAAAAATCATGATTGACCATCACCAGGAGCCAGACAACTACGCTGATATCATGTTCTCAAACCCTGCCATAGGATCAACATGTGAGTTTGTGTTTCAAATTATTGAAGGATTGGGGCTACTTAAAAATATAGACAAAGACATTGCCAGTTGCCTATATACCGGGATAGTGACTGACACAGGGTCTTTTAGGTTTCCAAGTGTTACCGCAGCTACGCATCGGGCCGTGGCTACGCTCATTGATGCTGGTGCAAACCACAGTCAAATTCATGAAAAAATCAAAGACAATGCGAGACCTGACAGGTTAAAACTGTTAGGAATTGCGCTTAAAAACATGGTTTTTATTCCTGAATATAGGGCAGCATACATTATTATTAGTCAAAACGAATTAGATGCCTGTAATTATCAAAAAGGTGACACAGAGGGTTTTGTCAATTATTGTCTTTCTGTTGCTGGAGTGGAAATGGCTGCGCTTATGACAGAACACAAGAAAGACAACATGATCAAAATATCTTTTAGAAGTAAAGGAGATTTAGCTGTTAACGTTTTTGCCAAAACCTATTTTGAGGGTGGCGGTCACATCAATGCAGCTGGTGGAAAATCGGAGAAATCACTACAAGAAACAGAGGCTTATTTTCTCAAATCACTAGCAACATTTTTATCATGACTGCATATTTTGTACTTTTCGAAAAATAAATTTAAACCATGAACAACAAAACCTCATTGCTAGTATTAATTTTCGCCCTAATTGTTGGGTGTTCAACCTCAAAAAATGGCTTAGACAAAGGGCTTTATGCTGAACTTAATACCAACAAAGGAACCATAACACTTCAACTTTCGTATGATCAAACCCCTAACACGGTTGCGAATTTTGTTTCCTTAGCAGAAGGAACAAACAACCAAGTGGACAGCATATATCTTGGTAAAAAGTATTATGACGGTATTATCTTTCACCGTGTTATCGCTGACTTCATGGTACAAGCTGGCGATCCAACAGCAACAGGAAGTGGTGGTCCTGGGTATTCTTTTGAAGATGAGTTTGTTGAAACCCTAAAACACGACAGTTCCGGTGTGCTTTCTATGGCAAATGCTGGTCCCAACACAAATGGAAGTCAATTTTTTATAACCCACAAGGAAACACCTTGGCTAGATGGGAAACACAGTGTTTTTGGTAAAGTGATATCAGGTCAAGAAGTGGTAGACTCCATTCAACAAAACGACACTATTATTTCAATTAACATCATTCGTAATGGCAGCCAAGCAAAGAAATTTAAGGCAGATAAAATTTTTAATGCATATTTCGATGGTATTGAAGATAGAAAGGCAGCAAAGATAGCTGCACAGGAGAAGGTAAAGTCAGACAAGGCAACAGCCTTAAGCAACTTGAAGTCAGATGCAGCAACAACTGAGAGTGGCTTGGCTTATGTCATCACTACCAAAACGGATGGCGCCGCTGTAGTTCCCGGAAAAACAGTACGTACTCACTATGCAGTATATTTTGAAAATGGTGATTTACTGGACACATCTATCTCTGAGGTTGCCAAGGCTTATGGAAAATATGATCAAAGACGTGAAAGCGGCGGTGGTTACAGGCCAATTGAGGCACGCATAGATCCAGAAGTGTCTCTAATTGCTGGATTTAAAGAAGGTTTGTCCTTACTTAAAGAAGGTGAAAAAGCAACACTATACCTTCCTTATCAAATTGCCTATGGCGAGCAAGGAAACGCGGTAATTCCACCAAAATCTACGCTTATTTTTGAAGTGGAAATAGTTGAGCTAGTTGGGGAATGATTTTGAGAATACAGCACATAATATTGCTGTGTTTTTTCCTGTTTTTTTTGGGTTTTCTAACCCTGCCTTTAGACCATGAATATCTGCAAAGCTTTTATGGCCAAAACATATATCCTAAAATATCAGGTGTAAATCAGTTTTTGTGGTCAAAAGTACCCTTCTCGATTGGTGATTTTGGTTACATAATTGGAATTTTACTCACACTCATTAAGATTAAACGATTTAAACTTAATCATCATATTGGGCATGTACTTTCTACTATTTTTATTATCATTACTTTGTTCTATTTCTCTTGGGGCATGCATTATTTCAAAACCCCACTTCGTGTTTCGCGCAAACTACCAGCCACAATATCACTAGCGCATTTGGTAGAAACAACGCAACATTATGCCAATGCATTAACAGCGTTACACAAACAAATAAACCCAGATCCAGCAACAGCAGTTGTAATCCCTTTGGAAACTGATGCGCTACTCGCATTAGCTAACAGCACAATGGAAAGTTCTAGCTTGCGTCCCTACCAAATACACGGGAAAGCAAAATCTACACTATTCCCTACCCTATTGAGTTATATGGGTTTTGGCGGTTATTTAAATCCCTTTACGCACGAGGCCCAAGTTAATACCTTACAGCCTAAACTTCGGATTATTACGACTGCTTGTCATGAAATTGCGCATCAATGGGGGGTTGCTGCAGAGGATGAGGCAAACTATATCAGCATCAAAGCAACAACTGCATCAGATATCGCCACAGTCAGCTATGCAGGACACCTAATGGCTTTTCAATACATGGTGAATAGCCTGTACAGATTAGATGCGCAGCAAGCAAAAACGGTAATGGATAAGCTGCCTGAGGGAATTCTAGAAAATATCAGAGAAGCACATGCATTTTGGAAAAAATATCAAAATCCTTTTGAGGAAGTTTTGGAAATAAGTTACGACCAATACCTAAAAGCCAACCAACAGCAAGCTGGTATTAAAAGCTACTCCTTGGTGGTCGATCTTTTGGTTGATGATTTTATCAATCAATAATGGCGGGTAAACCCAAATCTTGGCTATCACTTATAAGTTTATCTGTTGCTGATGAAAGTGCATTCACTTGTGGCACTAATTCATTGAGCAGTATAACTGCCATATCATAACTTTCCATGTGCATGGCCGTTGGACCATAAGTGTTGGAATAAAAACCGCGTGATGCCACAGAAATTCGAAAAGAAAGTGTTGGCGTGTCTTTCTCACCTACTTCACTTTTAGCATCACTACCGTTGATTTTACGTGCTAAATTATAATGTTGTTGTTGCAAGGCATATAGGGTCTTGTAAAAGGCATCTTGATCCGCTTGAGCATAACCTATAGCTTTCGATAAAGCATTTAATTTTTTCTTTGTTTTTGTAAGTTTTTTGTCCATGGTCTCAGCTTTTACATAAAGTGAGTTAAGTTTTGTTTTATATGTAAGGTGTGCTTCAACTTCTGGATTTGACAACACGTTTTGACGTAGTCGTTCCACTTCAAAAGCTTCTTTTTGTGTACAGGCACGTAAAATGCCATTGTGTTTCTTAAACAATTGCACATAGTAAGTTCCCGGAACCACATTAGAACGCAATCCTGTACCATTGTCAGTTGTTGAATTAATATCCAAGGTCGATGCTGAGCGCTCTTGTAAATCCCAATGCACTCTATGAATTCCTTTGCTATATGGGCCATTTATGTTACTCAAAACTTTACCTGAGGAGTCTGTTACTTGCAAAATTGCTTGTGATTTTTCATCAAAATTTTCAGCGTCCAATGACTCCCAACCAGGGAACGGAATGTCTCTTTTATCTTTCTTGAGTTTCTTCTCGGCCGCGATACGACCATCCTTTAAGGTTTTTATCTCCTCTGCAACATAATAAGTAAACTGAGCACCATATATTGGGTTTTTGGCTGTATAAAAAGATGCTCCTTGACTAGAAGTACCACCGCGCTTTTGTACGTATTGTAAGGCTTTTTTTATTGGAAAAATTTGATCTCCTTTTAATAGATCACCATTTGTAATATTACGTAAAGGACTGTAGTCATCAAGAATATAAAAACTACGTCCAAAAGTGGCAACTACCAAATCATCTTCACGTTTTTGAATTGCCAAATCACGTACAGAAATCGTTGGCATCCCATTACTGAATTTATGCCAATCATCACCTTGATTTAAACTGACATAAACTCCGTATTCTGTTCCCAAAAACAACAGCTTAGGATTTACATGATCTTGTACTAATCGCCAAACTAACGTGCCATCAGGTATACCATTGATAATAGATTTCCATGATTTGCCTCCATTTTTTGTTCTGTAGAGCATCGGTCGATAGTCGCCAAACTTGTGATTATCCAATGCAACATAGGCGATTTCAGCATCAAACATGTCAGCCTTTATGTCGTTAACAAAAGCCGTCGCAGGCACTTCGGGTAGCTTATCAACAGTCTGTGTGAACCAAGTAGTACCTGCATTTTTAGTAGTGTGTAAAAGTCCGTCATCTGTACCAGCGTATAAAATATTTTCATCTTGTGCAGATTCCGCTAAAGAAGTAATGGTATTATAAGTTGACATGGCATATACATCCCAGGCGGCATCCCAACTCTGTTGGCGCCCCATAATCGGCAGTGCTAAGCGTTCTTCATTTTTTGTTAAATCTGAAGATATGACATTCCAACTATCTCCCCTATTTTCTGAGCGCCAAACACGCTGTGATGCAAAATATAAACGCTTAGGGTCATGTTGACTGACCAGTATAGGTGCATCCCAATTGAAACGCTCATAAGGCTCGTCCAATCCATTTTGTGGGCGTATGTATACTGCTTCAGCTGTAGTTCTGTCTACTCGATGTAAATTACCCTGTTGTGACTGTGCATACACGATATCGGGATTGCCTGGCTCTGTGGCTGGTTGGTGTCCATCTCCACCCAACAAGACAAACCAATCCGAATTAGTGATGCCATTTCTGTTAAAGGTTTGCGAGGGTCCACCTTGAGTATTGTTGTCTTGTGTACCGCCAAAAATATTATAAAAGGGGTAAGCATCGTCTACAGCAAGTTTATAAAACTGTGTAAGCGGTAGGTTGTTTACAAATTTCCAATTTTTGGTATCATCGAAAGTTTCATAAATACCCCCATCTGTGCCCACTAATATGTAGTTGGGATCGTTTGCCTTAAACACCATAGCGTGATTGTCAGAGTGTTTGTAAGACTCTTTCATTGTATAAAAGTCTTTACCCCCATTTTCTGAAACCAATACACGTACATTCATTAGATAAATGCGATCAAAATGATGGGGAGAAGCCACCAACTCCTGATAATAATGAGGACCAGTACCACCAGAAACAGTGTCAGACATTTTTATCCAACTTTCACCTCTATCTGAAGATCGATAAACAGCTCCATTGCGACGATTTAGTTCAATCGCAGCGTAAAGTACATCAGGGTCTATTGGAGATATAGCTAATCCTATTTTTCCAGCACCAGCAATTGTTGATATTTCCTCAGGCTTTGCATTACCCCATGGTAAACCAGTGGTCAATTTTTTCCAATTTTCACCACCGTCTACAGATTTGTACAATGCAGTTCCGGGTCCACCACCCAAATAGGCAGCGACGTTTCGGTGTCTTTGCCAACTTGCAGCATATAAGATATCTGGGTTTCGTGGATCAATAACAAGGTCAGTTACGCCAGTCCATTCATTCAGATTCATAGTTTGTTTCCATGTATTGCCTCCATCTGTAGATTTGTATAACCCTCTTTCGCCACCTGAGCTCCATAACGGCCCTTGAGATGCCACCCAAATTGTATTAGAGTCTGTTGGATGTACGATAATTTTGGAGATGTGTTCTGATTTTTTTAACCCTTTACTGTTCCATGTTTTACCTCCGTCACGGCTCAAAAACAAGCCATGACCAATACCTACATGTCTACCTCCTACATTCTCTCCAGTTCCCAACCAAATGGTTTGACTATTGTTAGGGTCAAGCGTAATGGCCCCTGTTGAATAAAATGGCTGACCATCTGCCAGAGGCTTCCATGTGGTTCCCGCATTTGTTGTTTTCCAAACACCACCCGAGCCAACAGCTACATACCATATATTTTCGTTATTGGGATCAATAGCAATATCAGCTATTCGACCTGACATAAACGCAGGGCCTAAACTGCGAAAAGTAAAATCACCTAAAGCACTTTCGACCAAGCGATTATCTTTTTGTTTTTCTTGTGAGTTTACAGGTGTGTGACATATTAAAAAAACAGCGAACAAAAAAGTAATTAATCTCATTACAAGGGATTTAAAAAATTACAATGTGAATGTAATATTTATTATTTTAATAATAATCAGATATTCAAATAATGTAATAGCAATGTGTATTTTTGCGCAATGCGAAGAAATAAACCACTACTCCCTATCGAAAAAATAACAATAGATGGTATTGCCCAAAAGGGTAAAGGAGTTGGTCGTACCCAAGATGGTCAAGTGGTGTTTGTTAAAGGTGCAATTCCCGGAGATATCGTAAGCGTTACGGTTCAAAAGAAAAGAAGTCGTCACCTTGAAGGGAAGGTTTCAAACATCATAAAGGCCAGTCTGGATAGAATAGATGCTGTTTGTAATCATTTTGGTTTATGTGGTGGGTGTAGTTGGCAACATATGTCTTACGACGCGCAATTGAGACACAAACAAAACGAAGTAAATGAGGCTTTGACGCGAATCGGAGGTCTTAACAATGTAAACCATGCGCCCATAATTGGATGTGAAAACACTTTTGGCTATCGAAACAAGATGGAATTTAGCTTTTCTGCACGACGCTGGTTGAGTTTTGAAGAAATAAACGGAGATAAGAAAATTGAAGACCGTACAGCGCTTGGATTCCATATTCCAGGAATGTGGGATAAAATTGTGGATATTGAATATTGTCACATACAACCTGATTTACCTAATAAAATCAGAAATGAAATTAAGAACTATGCCCGTAAAAATAATTTAAGCTTTTACGATGCTAAAGCACAAGAGGGCTTTTTACGCTCATTGACGCTTCGCACGACACTTTCAGGTGAATTGATGGTCGTGATTCAGTTTTTCTATGAAGACAAAATTGCACGAACAGCTTTATTGGAATATGTCAAGGAAACTTTCCCGCAAATCACATCGCTACAATATATCATTAACGAAAAGGGAAACGACTCCATATACGACCAGGAGATTAGCTGCTTTAGCGGAAGTGATTATATCACTGAGAAAATGGGTGACTTATCATTTCGTATAACACCAAAAGCCTTTTATCAAACCAATCCAGCGCAGGCAGAAATTTTATATTCCAAAGCTTTAGAAATAGTAGAATTAAAACCCACAGACATTGTATATGATTTATACACAGGTCTAGGAACCATTGCGCAATATGTTGCGCATGCTTGCAAAAAAGTAGTTGGCATAGAGTCGGTTCCAGACGCCATTGTGTCTGCAAAAGAAAATGCCAAGAGAAATAAAATTGAAAATGTTACATTCAAAGTAGGTGATATGCGCAAGGTTTTTACTGAAAGTTTTGTTAAGCAATACAATAAACCTGACGTAATCATAACAGACCCACCACGTGATGGTATGCATAAAGATGTAATTAAACAAATACTAAAAGTAAGTCCATCTAAAATACTGTATATCAGTTGTAATCCATCAACTCAATCGCGTGATATAGCCTTGTTAAAAAATACTTACAAGGTTGAAATCAGTCAAGCGGTAGATATGTTTCCGCACACCCAACACATTGAAAATATTGTACTTTTGTCCAAGTTATAATGAAAAAGCTATTAACTCTTATTGCAGTTTTAATGTTATGCCTTACTGCGTGCGAGCCTGATGATATTTGTCTTGAAGGTACGCCAGGATCGCCCAACTTGATTGTAGTCTTTTATGATAAGAATCAAATTGACACAAAGAAATCAGTAATCGATTTACAGGTTAAGGGTTTGGATATGGAGACTTTATTATACGATTCCACCACAGACTCCATTTCACTTCCAATAAAGACTATTTCAAGTAGTACCTCTTTTTCATTATTAACTACGCAAAATGGCAATACACTTGAAGATATTATTACATTTAATTATGATCCGGAGGACAAGTTTATAAGCCGTGCTTGTGGATACAAAACTAGATTCAATAATTTAACATTTTCAACTTCAAATACATTAAATTGGATTGAATTTATAGAATTATTAACTGACTCAATTTCAGATACTAACAATACTCATGTTAAAATATTACATTAAATTTTTAGTATTACTCTTTTTTACGACTGTTTGGTCTCAAAAAGAGGCTGAAGCAGATAGTTTATCTAACCAATTACGCTATGGTTTACGTGTTGGAATTGACATTAGTAAACCCATTCGAATGTTGATAGAGCCCGGCTATAAAGGTTTCGAATTAGTAGGCGATTATCGTCTAACAAAAAACTTTTATATAGCTGGTGAATTTGGCAATGAAACAAAAAACGTAAGTCAAGATGCTGTGCATTTTGAAACTTCTGGATCCTTCCTAAAGCTCGGTGCAGACTATAATGTTTATGACAACTGGCTTGGCATGGACAACCTAATCGTCGTTGGGTTTAGATATGGTGTAAGTCAGCACAAGCAGACATTACTAAGTTATAATAGATTAATAAACGACAGGTATTGGGACGAGGATAATATAATAAACCTAAGTGAACCTATAACTTACGAAGGTCTTACCGGAAATTGGATCGAATTACATCTTGGATTTAAAGCGGAATTACTTCGTAACCTATATATGGGGGTTAGCCTACAAATGCACCGGTTATTATCTGATAAGGACCCTGAGAACTTTGAGAATTTATTTATTCCAGGATTCAACAAGGTGCTGACTAATAATTCGTATGGCGCTGGAATAAACTATACTATTAGTTACCAGTTGCCTATCTATAAGAATTGATTAGCACTTAATTGCTGTTTTACGCCAAGCCAGTTTTATCCACATCACTCCTTGTTTGGTTAAAAATTTTGGCGAAATCAAACCAGCTAAAATTGCTGCCATGAGTATCAATAGTAGATAAGGAAGGCCTACCAACAATAGCAAAACAAAGCGAAAGAAGACAAAAAGTACTGCAAAGCATAGCAGGTTTAGTAAGAAAACTTTTGTGTTTATATTCATTTTTCAGACATGATTTTATGAATTTTCTTCGTACCACTGTATAACTCGTATTTTACAAGTTTACTTTCTAGTTTACCATTAAATAACTTGATACGCCTTGAAGGTCTTAATCCAACAAATTTTAAAGCTTCCAAATTCGCGGTAATAAACCAAGCTTGTGACCCTGAGTAGGATTGTTTTAGCTTATCACCTATACGTCTGTAAAAAACATCCACATCAATTGAAAGACGCTCACCATAGGGCGGATTAAACAAAATGTGAAGTGATTTTTCTGAATCTAATTTTTCTGTTCTAAAAAAGTCTTCTCGATCAATTTTGATAAAATCTTCCAAATTGGCATTACTGATATTTTGTGCTGCCTTTCGAATAGCAGAAGGCGCTTTATCGTAGCCTGTTATATTGTAAGAAAATGTTCTAGTTTTATTAAGGGCAGACTCTTCTATTTTTTCATAGAGGTCATTGTCCCAATCTGACCACTTTTGAAAGGCAAATTCTTTACGATTCAAATTAGGCGGAATATTACAGGCAATCATAGCCGCTTCAATCAACAAAGTACCGCTTCCACACATGGGATCTAGGAAATCAGAATCTCCACGCCAACCTGATAGCATCAGCATGCCAGCTGCCAAGACTTCGTTTATGGGGGCAATATTGGTAGCAGAACGATAACCACGCTGGTGTAAGGAAGAGCCAGAACTGTCGAGGGAAATTTCAACTATCTTATCGGTAACATATAAATGAATACTAAAATCAGGAAAATCCTTGTCTACATTTGGACGTGAACCCACATGGCTGCGAAACCTGTCTACCAATCCATCTTTTGCTTTTTGTGCCACATACATGCTGTTTTGTGGGTTACTTGTCATTACAGTAGCACGAATGGCAAAAGTACTATTTTTGCTCATGATATCTTCCCATTGAATCCCATACATAGCTTGATATACCTCATTTATTTCTGAGATATTTCTTCGATGGATGGGCTTTAGAATGCGTAAAGCGGTACGCAAACATAAATTTGCTTTATACATAAAGCCTGTATCACCCACAAACTGAACATTTCGTACGCCAATCTTTACTGATTGTGCTCCCAAAGTCTTTAACTCTAGTGCCAATATCTCTTCCAAGCCAAATAGGGTTTTGGCTATCATAGGAAACAAGTCTGAATTGTTTTTATTCATAGGGCTAAAATAGCTTAAATTTGTATTATGATTGAAGACAATCCTGCTTGGTATCAGACATGGTTTGATACTCCTTATTATCACATATTATATCAAGATAGAGACATTGCAGAAGCAACATTTTTTTTAAATAATCTCTTAACTAATCTCAAACTAGAGCAACATCATAGCATTTTAGATGTTGCGTGCGGCAAGGGGAGGCATGCGTTATACCTAGCCGCGCAAGGCTATAAAGTAACTGGTATAGACCTAAGTCCTAGCAGTATTTCCGCGGCACAAGAAGAAGCCAAATCTAAAGACTTATCGGCTAAATTTTATGTACACGATATGCGAATACCCACAAACGAGCAAGCTTCGTTGGTGTTAAATCTATTTACTAGTATTGGGTATTTTGAAGATAAAAATGACAACCTAAAGGCTATACAAGCGTTTTATGACAGCACTGTTAAAGGTGGTCATGTTGTTATTGATTTTCTTCACGCTTCAAGGGTAAAAAAAGGGCTCGTTACAGAAGAAGTGGTTACAAAAGGGGGTATAAATTTTGAGTTAAAACGTACGTTCAAATCAGGCTGGATACAAAAAGATATTACTTTTATTCATAATGGGGTGTCTTATGGGTTTAAAGAGCGAGTAGCAGCCCTTGATCTTGCATATTTTGAACAGATGTTTGAGAAAGTTGGTTTTAGCGTTCAAAATATATTTGGAAATTATAATTTAAATCCATTTGAAACAGAAACTTCAGAACGTTTAATTTTGATAGCTAGAAAATAAATATAATTCTTTCTTTTTTTTCAGTCATTCTCAATACTGCAATCATGTGGCTTTAACCGAACAGGCATTTACAAAATCTTTAAAAAGAATTGTCAAGAATCCACATGTATAAAACAAAAAACCCTCTAAGTAAACTTAGAGGGTTTTAGATAAGAAGGCGACGACATACTCTCCCACCAGTGGCAGTACCATCTGCGCTATTGGGCTTAACTTCTCTGTTCGAGATGGGAAGAGGTGAGCCCCAATGCAATAGTCACCTTAACGGTTTACACGCTACTTCAAAGTGAAGACGTGTATCGCAGTAGTTGATGTACAACTTACTGCGCAATACAATCATATTGAGAATTAAAATAGATAAATAGCAATTGATAATAACAATAAAAAGAAAAGGTTGTTACGATAGGTTTATGGGTAATTAGTATCACTCGGCTATGACATTACTGCCTTTACACCTGTGACCTATCAACGTCATCGTCTCTGACGACCCTTAAAAGAAATCTCATCTTGTGGTGGGTTTCGCGCTTATATGCTTTCAGCGCTTATCCCTTCCCAACATAGCTACTCTGCAATGCTCCTGGCGGAACAACAGATACACCAGCGGTTAGTCCAACTCGGTCCTCTCGTACTAGAGTCAGATCCACTCAAATTTCTTGCGCCCACTACAGATAGAGACCGAACTGTCTCACGACGTTCTGAACCCAGCTCGCGTGCCACTTTAATGGGCGAACAGCCCAACCCTTGGGACCTTCTC
>Ga0208127_1000455_pt1 | contig 21048 bp, 20 predicted proteins | sample ETNtaG_6_FD_185751 | JGI IMG/M metagenome (GOLD analysis project Ga0208127, IMG submission 185751) | Marine microbial and viral communities from oxygen minimum zone, Eastern Pacific Ocean - ETNP201306SV45 (SPAdes) (version 2) | ecosystem: Environmental > Aquatic > Marine > Oceanic ... | reverse complement strand
CGAGACGGGATATTTTCTGGTTACGAACCAAAAGAGCGAATTCGCCCAGTTGGCATTCAGCCGGTTCGAAGGTGGCGGATTGGAAATCCTCACCGAGGACATTAGCTGGGAGGTGGATGGGTTCGAGTTCAGCGGCGATCGTCGCCGGGCGGCTTTTACGGTGAACGAGGGTGGTATGAGCGCCTTGTATTTGCTCGATCCAGACAGCTTTAAGCATCGAAAGGTCGGTGGTCTTCCTGTTGGGCTCATCGGCGGATTGAGGTTTAGTCCCGACGGGAGACGACTAGCGATCATTCAAGTGAATGGCCGTTCTTCGAGCGATGTCCATGTGCTCGAGCTTGGCAAGAGCGCGTTGCAGTATGGCCAGATCGAGCAGTGGACCTATAGCGAAACGGGGGGACTCGATTCTCGCCAATTCGCCTTACCCGAACTGATCGAGCTCGAGTCCTTCGATGGCCGAAAGATCCCCGCCTTCGTCTCCAAGCCCAAGGGCGAGGGTCCCACAGTCGACGTTAACGGCAAAGTCACGGTCTACTACTTTTGGGCGCATTGGTGCGGCAGCTCGAAACGCCAAAAGCCGGCCCTCATCGAACTTCACCAACGTTTCGGCGATCAGGGCCTCGCGATTGTCGGCCCGACGAAACTGTTCGGCTTCGCGAAATCGCGTAAGAGCAAGGCATCCGAAGACGAAGAACTCTCCTATGTAGAAGGGGCCTGGCAGCAGAAAACCCCGTTGCCGGACTGGATGTCCAAGCCGATGAAGCAAAGTTATTTCACCGACTTCGGCGTTTCGACCACGCCGACGATCGTCATCGCCGACCGTCAAGGCATCGTGCGCCTCTACCATCCGGGCTCAATGACGCTTGAGGAACTCGAAGAGGAGGTCGAACCGCTACTATAACCTTCTATCGATCAGTTACGCGTCGTTCCAGTTAGAGAGCTTTGCGATCATTGTCTTCTTGGGGTTAGATCCGAGATTCGATGAAACCCCACTTCCTCAGCATCTGCCGCGAGCTCTTCTTTGAGGGTGCGTTGGTCGGTTTACTGATTTACGAAACTTCAGGTGATTGCTCCGTGGCCTTTTCGCCTTAGGGGCAAACTTGAGAATGCGAGTCAGGCAAGATCCATGACCATTACCTTGGCCGACATTTCCTTGTTGGGACCTGAGAAAGCATCGTGGATGGGGTCTGCCTTTTGGTATTGTTCGTGGGCTTCCATCGTGTCGAACTTGAACGAAATGCCGTAGTCCCAGGAGTGGTCAGTAACGGGACGTTCTTCGGTTGCCGCAGGTTTGCCCTAATGGGCCTGTGAGATGTTTGGCGATTTGACGAGCTCTCCCAGCACGGCCTCCATGCGTTCGCGCCCGGCGTCGTTATTGTATTCGTCCTTCAGCCAGAAATATACGTGGTGTTCCATTCAGGCAGTCTGCTTTAGCGAGTATCGCTGGCAATGGTTATCTGGGCGCTAATTGAGATGCGGTAGCTTGATTTCGCCACGAGCGAATCGAAGTCATCAAGTCTGTCCGATGGTGATGAAGGTTGGCGTAGCAGGAGCTTGCCACTAATTGATACTCGAGAAGCGCGAGGACTTGAACCAAGTATTACTCCACCGTCTGGTCGAGCGGCAATCCAAGCTTTTTGTATAGTTCTAGGCGTTGTGCCTTGTCGGTATCCAAAACGCCATGCGCGTATTCGGCGACTTTCTGAGCGTGCTGGCGAGGGACGACGATGACGCCGTCGCCGTCGGCTACGATGACGTCGCCGGGTTTGACCAGAACCCCGCCTATGACGACGGGTCGATTGATCGATTCCATCTCGTTTCGTCCAGGACGGATGCCGCGGCCTTTTTGGCGTAGATAAAGCGGAATCTTCTGGATGGCGATCTCGTCGGTGTCGCGGGCGCTGGCGTCGGTGACCACGCCTACGGCGCCGTGGTTTACCCAGAGCATGATGTTGTTGGAGCCGATGGTACCGACATCGGCGGTTTCGACATCATCGAGGACCAGTACGGCGCCCGGAAAGAGGTGTTCCACGAAGGGTTCGCCGGTTCGTTTCCAGTAAGTATTGCCGACCCATTTGTCGAAGTCCTGACCCGGCTCGGGTCCGGCGCGTTGTTGGGTGGGGACGTAGCGAGCGGTAACGGCGATGCCACGAATGATGTGGCTCAAGTCACTCCGATCGACCCAATCGGGATGAATGGCGGGATCGACGAGTCCGGTGTCGGCTAACCCTACTAAGTCCATGCCATCGGAAACGTCGGCGACACGCAGACCTTGGTAGAGAGTAAGAATGCGATCGTTATCCTCTTGGGAGTAAATCTCCGTCTCAATGAAGTTTTGAGGTTCGCCTTTTGAGACCGTAGAATCCTGAGCGAAGGCGGTTGCGATGAGTAGAAGCAGGGGCAGAATATATTTCATGGATGGAGTTCGCTTACTGTGTGGATGTTTGGGGCAATTCGATTTCGCCTTTTGCGACTTTGGCGAGAGTATCGGGGTAGAGGCAATGCTCTTGGGCGAGGACACGTTGCTGGAGCGATTCCGGGGTATCGTCTGGCAACACAGGAACGGTTGACTGTTGTAGAATTGGTCCTTCGTCGTACTCGTCTCCAATCAGATGCACGGTCGCTCCTGTTTCGGATTCGCCCGCTTCGAGAACGGCTTCGTGGACACGAAGGCCGTACATGCCCTGGCCTCCGAATTTCGGCAAAAGCGAAGGATGTATGTTCACGATACGATTGTGGTAAGCGTTTAAAACCTTGGGGCCGATCTTCTTCATGAAGCCAGCCAGAACGACGAGATCGATGGAGGCGTCACGAAGCGCATCTAGCATGGCTTGATCGAGAGCCTCGGGGTCGGGATGGGTCTTTCCGTTGAGGATGCAGCTGGGCATGCTAATGGCTCGAGCCCGCTCAATGACCTGAGCATTGCGGTTGTTGCAGATGAGGAGACTGGGCTCGGCGGCAATGGCGCCATCGCGACAACCGTCGAGGATCGCTTGCATATTGCTGCCGTTGTGAGAGGCGAGGAAGCCCAGTTTCATGGGGAGAGCTTGGGAGGCGCGTTAGCGGAGGGCAATACGGGAGTGAGGGGGTAATGGTTAACGGGATGCGTCCCGCGGGGCGGAGCTTGCATGATGGCTCTCTACGTTGGCCTACATGATGAACTTCGAAACCCATCATGCGCTCCCGTTTTAAACGTGAGGTATCATCTAGGGCCGTATTAGCGCGGGCCGTATCCTGTTCGTTAGATCGGCATCGGACCGTTGATGTCCGTCCTATCCTCTTATTGTCGAGTGATGGCGGAGACGAAACGGCATTTGGAATTGAAATCGCAAGCGATCGAGTGGCTGCGAGATCAGGGATGCGATGCGTGGGCGACAGAGGTTCGATTGCCCTTGTCCAATTATCGGGTCGATGTGGCGGGCTATCGATCGCGTCGTCGCTTGGATGGCTTGGTGGGAACGACCTACGCGATCGAATGCAAGCAGAGTCGAGCGGATTTCTTGAAGGATGCGGGGCTCGAGTCTTCGGTTCGAGAAGAGACAGGCGAACTTGCAGATCGAGTGGAGGCGTTGCGTCGTTTGATGGGTATGCACTTGCCTGAGTGTCGAATGAATCGGTCCTTATTTCTCGAATACGATAGTTTCGATTTCGGGAATTGGCGTCACGAGGGATGGGCTCGTGCTGCTCGACGACTGGAACGCCTAGAACGCCAATTGGGTCAGGGAGTAAAGTTCTCGAAAATTGCCCGCTATGCCTGCGCGAACGCATGCGTTCTGTTTGTTGGAAAAGGTGTCGTCGCGGATGTATCGGAAATCCCGATGGGTTGGGGATGCGTGGAATGCAGTGAAGGGGTTCGAAGCGTATTGCGAGAACCTCTGAGACTAGAGTCGAGGTCAGAGGCGCGACTGCGATTGCTGGAACGAATCGCGTCCAAGGGGAAAGGATAGGAGTTATGCTCAATTAGATTTATTAGCCACGAAAAGGCTCGAGGAAATCTCTCTTGAAATGTGGTAAAAAGAGGTAGGTCCAAGAAAAACCAATTGTGATATTCGACTGTTCGAACACTCAATCAATCCAAGCAGTTCTTTGTGCCTTTTTGCGCCTCTTTGTGGCCAATTTCACTCTTTAATCACGGGACGCATCCTGTTCACAAATCACGCGGTGAAGTGACCCGCGATGGCGATGACGCCGACAATGAAGCAGTAGATGGCGAAGTGGATGAGCTTGCCGCGGGTAACGATGGCGATCATCCACTTGCAGGCGAGTACGCCGGAAATGAACGCAGCAAGGAAACCGATAACGAGCGGCAATGCGGCGATCGAACTGTTGGCCATCCCGCCGTCGAGAATGTCTTTGGCATTCGCCCCAATGATGGGAATGAGCACCATGAGAAAGGAGAATCGAGCAGCTTTCTTTTTGTCCACTCCGAGCAAGAGCGCCGTGGCGATGGTGGCTCCGGAACGAGAGATGCCGGGCATGACCGCGATGGCTTGGGCGATGCCGATGATGACTGCCTTGCCCTTGCTCACTTCGCCGCCGTCTTTGGGGGCATAGTAGGTGAAGGAGAGCAGAGAACCGGTGATCAGCAGCATGCAGCCGACAAGCAGGACGTTGTTGTTGAAGAAGCCTTCGATCTGATCCTTGAAGAGCAATCCGATGATGATGACCGGAAAAGCTGAAAGGCAGAGGGTGAAAACGTAATCGCTCGATTCGTTCCACTTGAAGGCTAAGACGCCTCTTAGGAGGCTTAGGATGTCGCGGTAGAAAACGACGATTGTGCTCAGCACGGTGGCTCCATGCACGACGACGGTGAACGTGACATCGCTTGTGGCTTCGATGCCGAGCAAGACCTTGCCGAGTTCGAGATGGCCGCTGCTACTGACCGGCAGAAATTCGGTCAGCCCTTGTATGATGCCGAGTAAAAGCGCTTCGAGCCAGGACATGTTCAGTGCGGAATTAGAGAGTATATCGGCGCTTAGGCGAGGAAGAAAAGCGGGGGCTATTTGTTTAGCTGGAAGCGAGAATATTATGGGAGACTTCTTAAAGGCGAAAGACGCGTTTGATCGCTTGCAAGCAAGCTCCTACCTTCCAAGCAGTTCATCTATCATCGCTTGGGCCTGGGGGGCGTAGCCGGAGCCGAAGAGATTGAAGTGATTGAGGCAGTGATAGAGGTTGTAGAGCGTTTTGCGGCGTTCGTATCCGGAATGCAAAGGCAAGGCCTCGTTATAGGTATCGTAGAAATCTCGGCTGAAACCGCCGAAGAATTCGGTGAAAGCGAGGTCGGTTTCGCGGTCGCCGAAGTAGCAGCAGGGGTCGAAAAGAAAGGGCTGTCCCTGCGAATCGAAGGCCGCATTGCCCGACCAAAGGTCTCCGTGCAGAAGCGAAGGCTGCGGTTCGAAGTCGCCATAGAATTGGGGTAGGATTTCTAAGAGCTTCGAAGCGCCTCTTGGGTCGAAACCCCGTTCTCGCGCCCAACGGAACTGCGGTTCGAGGCGTTCCTCTCGCCAGAAGTCGATCCAGTTGTCGCGACGCCTATTCGATTGAAAAGTGGAGCCGATGACGTTGTCGCGTTTCCAGCCGAAGTAGGCTTGAGGAATCCTGTGCAGCGCAGCCAGTTGCCGACCGAAGTCCCGCCATCCATTGGCGTGGGACGAACCGGTTTCGATGTATTCCAAAACAAGATACGACTTGCCCTCGGCTTGTCCGGAGGCGATGGGGCGAGGAATGCGAATCGCTCCAGTACCGGCGAGCGCTTCCAAGGAGTCTTGTTCCGCTTCGAATTGCTCGAGGAAGTCAGGAGTGTTGGTCTTTAGGAAAAAACTTCCCTTCGTTCCTCGCAAACGTTCTGCCGCGCTGATGCATCCGCCACCGATGGAAGTACGGGATTGGATGGCGAATGAATCTCCGGTCGCATCGGCGATGCAAGATTCGATATGGGAGTAGAAGGACATGGTTGGGGTAGCGTCCGTTCTCCGAGCGGCCATGGCAAGAGGGTGTTAGAGGCTCGGAGATCCGCCGCTACCTTTTTATTGTTGGAAGGCCAAGCGGAGGTAGAAGGAGAATCTAGGCGTGGGACTGTCGGATGCGTTCGAGGATGCCTTGGCAGCCGTCTTCGAGCAGATCGAGCACGAGTTCGAATCCATCGGGACCACCGTAGTAGGGATCAGGCACTTCGCTGTGATCGGTTTCGCTGCAGAATTCACAGAAGAGCTGAACTTTGTCTCGATCCGATTGGCTTCGAGCGACCGCCAGGATGTCGCTGTAGTTTGAGCGATCCATGGCCAGAATCAGACCGAAGCGATCGAAGTCGCTGCGTTCGATGCAGCGGGCGCTGCCGGTCATGGGTAGGCCGCGTCGGCGTCCGGCGGCGCTCATGCGCGAATCCGGAGGGTGACCCTCGTGAGCTCGCATGGTGCCCGCCGAATCGCAGGTGACGCCCTCGATGCCCTCGTCTTCGAGCAGCTTGCGCATGACGTTTTCGGCGCTGGGCGATCGACAGATATTTCCCCAGCAGACGAAGAGGATCGATTGAATTGGCTTGGTCGATTGAGTCATGGCGAACTTAGCGTTAAATTGGCGCAACTTTAGGCGCGTTTTGGTGTTTTATCCATTGCGGATGGGAGGAAATCGAATTAAATTTTCATCATTATGATAGATGTAATCAAAAAGGCAGTATTGGCAGGCGTGGGCGCAGCAGCGCTGACGAAGGAAAAGGCCGAGGAAGTCCTTGGCGAATGGGTTGAGAAGGGGAAAATATCGGCGGGCGATGCGAAGGAAGCCGCAAAGAAGATAGCCGACGAAGGTAAGGAGGAATTCGAATCGGCCAGCGCTAAGGTGCAAGAGAAGTTCGAAGATCTAGCTGCCAAGATGAGTCGGAAGCAATCCGAGCGTATCGATTCCTTGGAGGCGCGCATCGCTGAATTGGAAGCGAAGCTGGCGGAAGAAGAAGCGGTCGCGTCGGAATAGTCGAAGAAGGTTTCGGTTCGGAGAAGCTCGGTCAGCGAGATCGGGTTGCGCTGCTGCGTTCGATGTTCGCGCCGGACTGAATTGACTGATCCGTTGCCAGGGTCGATATGAATCCGTATGCTTACGCTTGGGGCTTGTGACCTGCGGCGGTTTAGCTTTGAATGGGAATCGTGGCCCTAAAACCTTTCGATATTATCGCGAATGTCGGACGAGCCAAAGAGATCGTCACGGTCCTGGCTCGCAATGGATTCGCGGACATGCTGCAGCGGCTCGACTTGCCGCCGCGAATCCTCAGCGCCTTTGGCGATGCGGGTAAGGTCAAGCTAAGCCAATGGGAACGCCTTCGCCGCGTATTCGAGGTTCTGGGACCGACCTTCATAAAATTCGGTCAGCTTTTGAGCATGCGACCGGACGTCGTTCCGGAGGAGTTGATCGCGGAGTTGCGCAAGCTCCAGGAACATGTTCCGCCAACGAACTTCGAGGAAATCCGACCTATAATCGAAACGGAACTGGAAGCGCCTATTGAAGAGATCTTCGAATCGTTCGATCAAGAGGCTGCTGCAGGGGCTTCGATGGCTCAAGTGCACTTCGGCGTTCTGAAAGAATCGGGCGAGCAAGTGGCCATTAAGGTTCAGCGCCCCGGATTAGAGAAGATCGTGGAGGCGGATTTCGACATTCTCATGTGGTTTGCTCGCCAAGCGCATGAACGGCTGGAGGAATTGAAGCCCTTCGATCTGCCCGGAGTGGTGGAGACTTTGCGCAAGGGCTTGGAGAAGGAGTTGGATTTTCGATACGAAGCCCGTAGCATGAACTTCTTCGAGCTGCAGAATCCTTATCCAGAGACAGTGCATGCGCCGAAGGCGGTTGAGGAGCTCTGTTCCAAACGGGTATTGGTTATGGAGCGAATAGAAGGGCGGCGCATGTCGGAGCTCGAACAAGATTCGCAAGAAGCCAAACGGGTCGCTCAGATCGGTTCACAGTCGCTTTTCCATCAGATTCTGATCACAGGCTTTTTCCATGCGGATCCGCATTCAGGCAATTTGAGACTGATGGAGGACGGTCGCCTATGCCTATTGGACTGGGGATTGGTCGGGCAGATGACGCAGCGCATGCGTTACGGGCTGGTGGACTTGTTTCTCGGATTCGTGCAGGGCGATTCCGAGCGCGTCGTGCGTACGGCAATCAATTTGGCCGATTCAGGCGAACCTGTAGACGAGCGCGAGATGGAGCGCGAGGTGCTTGTGACGATGCGCGAACATTACAATCCGGAGACAGGCGTTGGAAATATTGGCAAGGCGATTCTCCAGCTGCTTTACGTATTCGGCCGCAATGGCATCGATTTGGCTCGCGACTACTCGCTGATGGCCAAGGCGATTCTCTGTGTGGAAGAAACCGGGTCGAAGCTGGATTCGAATTACAATTTGCGGGATGCCTTCGAGCCTGTGCTAATCGACTTGATGAAGGAACGTCGCAGTCCTGCTCGACTGTGGCAGGGAGCTCGGGACACGGCTATGCAGGGCTTGCAGTACTTGCAGACGCTACCCGACGAGCTGCGTCGTATTCTCAAGAAAATCGAGAAGGACAGCTTGCGGGTGAATTTGCAGCATAAGGGTTTGGATAAGCTCGATTACACGATCAGCGATGCCAGCAACAAGATCACTCTGGGAATCATTATTGGCTGCCTCATCGTCGGCTCGTCACTCGTAATCACAACTAAAGTGCCGCCTTTGCTCTTCGATATCCCCGTGATTGGATGGATCGGCTACGTTCTGTCGATGCTATTGGGAATTTGGGTCGCGTTCGACATCATACGAGGCGGTAAGCCGTAGGACGCCTCTCTCGAAATTCTTGCTAGGAAGTGGCTATAGATCTCTTAAGTTGTTGAAAAACAAGAGAATAAGGCTGGATGAGTTCGAGCGCCTAGTCGAAACCCCGATGCTCCGTTCCAAGCGTTTGGAACGCTTTTGAGCTTTGTGAATCCCTTCGTATGTCGTAAATTGATTGTAAATACGGATGAATTTTCAAGACGCAGTTAAATCCCAAGTTCAGAATCAGGCGATAGAAGAGATCGCTGCCCAGGCGGAATCGATCGATTCCGTCACCTCGAACTGGGAGCGACCTGAGTTCGATACGGTGACCTTATTGCCTGCTCGCAAACGGATCAAGTTGTCTCGCGGCGAACACAAGCTGAACGAGCGCGGTCGCTTGGAGATTAAATTGCGCTCGAGCGACGAGCGAAAGCCGGCCTGCGAACGGAAACTGCTTCGGGGAGCTCGTCAGAGCTATAAGGCGATGTGGGAAGCGAGTATTAGCCGATAGTCCACGCCTCTGTTTGCCATTTGAAATTTCCAATGCCCGCTGCGCGAAGCGGGCTTTTTCGTATCCGGACGATGGCATTGAAACGGAAAAGAGCAGGGCGCCCCGAGTTCATGGGCGCCCTGCTCTTTGGAAAGGCGAAAGAATCGTTAGTGGTCTAGTTGCCGCCGCGAGTGTAGTAATTGATCCGATTGAGTAGATTCTTGACCTCGATCGGACGGTCGAACCAGTCGCTGGATACGATTTCCGGAGCGTTGTACTCCGTATTGTAGAAGGCTTTCGTGGCGACGTTGTCGGGCTTGACCCAACCCGCCTTAACGGCGACGCCGGCAAAGAGTCCTTTGGTGGTCGTATAGACGAGAATATTGGCGCTCTTGTAGTCCTTGCCTTCGTTGGCCTCGGTCAGCACGCCGACAGGTCCAGCGACAGCGGCGGCGTCGGCGGCCAAGTCGAAACGCCCCGTGTAGGCTTTGCGTACGGTGGCGTCGTCCATGATGACGTAAATGGTATCGAGCTCCTTGACCCCGAATTGCAGGCCGAAATTGGCTCCGCCCGAGGACACGAACGCGGGAACGCCCCATTGTCCGGTAAGCGGGTTCTTAACCACGAGCACGCCGCGGCCTGCATGTCCGCCGAGCATAAAGCCGCCACGATAGTTGACCGTGATGATAATGCCTTTCGCTTGCTGGAGAATAGAGGCAGGGATTTTCGTTTCGCTCTTCGCCATGATTTCCTCGAGCGCGTATTCGCTGTTTACGATGCGCGTAACAAGGTGTTTGCGCTTAGGCGCGGCGAAGGCTCCCACGGCCAATACGAAGGCGAGAGCGATAGTGGAGATCCTGAAACTGCTGTTCATTTTATCTAAGATGAGCGGTCTTTGCCGGATGTTCCCTAGAGGCGGGAAATATGATTGGATGGGATTATTGGAGACTCCCGACTGGGATTGCAATAGAAGAGCGCGGGTCTCGGAAGGGAGCGAATAGAGCTTGCCGAGGCGCTTCGACGTTGATTCGCCGGATCCCCTCCCGCATAGATGCAGCCTCGATGGCTTTATCTGGATCAATGGCCTACCGCAATGCGAGACGATGGATTTCGCGACTCATGGAGAAAATGGCGCTAACTCAAAAGCGTCGCTTTCATGTGTTGGCGATTGTCATCGGGCTTATGAGCGGACTTTCCGCGGTCGCTTTCCACCAATCGATCCATTGGGCGGAAACGAATTGGATCCACCGGATGAAAGCGATTCCGGGATGGCTGGGAATTGGCGCTTTGATTCTGCTTCCGGCGATCGGCTGATTGGTCGTGGGGGCTTTGATTCGATTTTGGGCGCCTGAAGCGGCGGGCAGTGGCATCCCGCAAACGAAGGCAGCCTACTATCTGAAATTCGGCCGGATCCGATTTAGAACCGCGGTGAGCAAATTCGTTCTCGGAACCATATCCATTGGAACGGGGGCGAGCCTTGGACGCGAGGGGCCAACTGTTCAACTGTCGGCAGCCTTGGCGTCCTGCGTGGGGCGCTGGTTCGGCCTCGCTCCGAAACAGGTCATGGCCTTGATCCCGTTGGGCTGCGCGGGCGGAGTTGCGGCGGCCTTCAATACCCCGTTGGCGGCGATCGTATTCGCCATCGAGGAAATCATGGGCGATCTCAAGCACCGCGCCTTTGCAGGCATCGTTATGGTAGCTGTTATCGCGGCCGTCATCGAGCGCTCTATCCTGGGGACGAGTTCCATGTTTCAGGTGCCTTCGCATCCGGAATCGCATGCCTTGAGCACGCTCGCTTGGAGCTGGGGGCTGGGATTGATCGCTGGTTTCCTCTCTCACCTATTCGTCGGCTCCTTGCTGGCCATACGCGAACGAGCGAAGAACGTTCGAGGACGGTACAGCTGGATGCTGCCCGGTCTCGGTGGCTTGGTTACAGGATGCATCGGGGCGGCCATTTTCGCGAACACTCAGCGCATGGGCGTATTCGGGATTGGCTACGAGGATCTCTCGGCCGCTTTGTTCGGTGAGCTCGGTTTGCTTCTGCTCATTGCCCTCTTTTTCGGGAAGTTCGTAGCAACCATCGTTTCTTACGCGAGCGGGGGAGCTGGGGGCATCTTCGCGCCTACGCTTTTCATTGGAGCGATGCTTGGCGGGGCGATCGGGACCGTTGCCGATGCGATGGGAAGCGCGGAATCTTCCCTAGCGGGCACCTTAGCTCTGGTCGGTATGGGAGCCATGTTTGCGGGAATCATTCGAGCCCCGGTCACATCGATCTTGATCATCTTCGAGCTGACAGGGGACTACAATCTCATCCTTCCTATCATGGCGGCGAATTTGAGCGCCTATGCGATTTCAAGCCGATTGAGACAAGTGCCCATCTACGAGTCGCTGTTGTTGCAGGATGGGATCAATCTCAAAAAATTCCCGATCTTGCGCCCCAATAGCGGATGGCAGAACCTGCCGATCAGCGCGATCATGACCAATACCGTGCACACGCTGGAAGCGCGGCTTCCTCTCGAGCACGCGTATTTGCGAATCAAGGACGAACGTTTTAAGATTTATCCTGTGGTCGACTCGAATGGCAAATACGTCGGGATGGTTCACCGGAAGGGAATTACCGTGGTCAGTCAGAAGGAGCCGGACAAACTCGTGCGGGAGATATTCGTCGCTCAGGAATTTCCTAAGGTGTATCCAGATATGAAGATCCGCGAAGTCGCCAATCGCTTCGTTGATACGGAGTGGAGCGCCTTGCCAGTGGTAAGCCGCCTAGACGAAGGCCGTGTGGTGGGGGTGGTGACGCTGCACGACATCACCCGTCAGCAATTCCTGCAGGAACGGGAATCGTAACAAATCGCTCGTAGGAGTTTGCTCGCAAGCGAAGGGTCTGGCGATTCGCTTGCGAGCAAGCTCCTACAACAGGATATTCAAGTCCGAATCTGTCCGTCGCCCACGACCTTGAACTTGTAGCTGCACAATTCCCTGAGGCCCATGGGACCACGGGCGTGTAGCTTGTCAGTGGAGATCCCAATCTCGGCCCCGAAACCGAATTCGAAACCGTCGGTAAAGCGCGTGCTCACATTCCAGTACACAGTCGAGGAATCCACTCCGTTGAGGAAGGCTTCCGCTGCTTGGGCGTCGGTGGTGAGAATGCCATCGCTGTGAGAGCTGCCGTATCGGTTGATGAAAGCAACCGCTTCGTCCAGCGAGTCGACGACTTTGATCGAGAGTATCAAATCCAAGTACTCCGTTCCCCAATCTTCGTCATTGGCGGCAGCGCATTCGATGCCCTTGGCCGAGAGAATGGATCGGCAAGGGTCATCTCCTCGAAGCTCGACATCTTGGTCGCGCAATGCCTGAGCAATAGCGGGCAAAGCGCTTTCTGCGACGTCGCGGTGAACGAGTAGATTCTCGACGGCGTTGCAAACGGAAGGTTTCTGGCACTTGGAATTGACCACGAGCGAGGTGGCTTGCTCGATGTCCAAAGACTGGTCGGCGTACAGTGTACAGATTCCGTCGAAGTGCTTGATCACAGGAATGTGGCTGTTCTCGGATACGAATCGAATCAGGCCTTCGCCGCCACGGGGGATGATGCACTGCACGTATTGGCTCAGCTTGAGAAGCGTATTCAAGGCGGCGCGATCCTTGGTGGGAATGAACTGCGACGCTTTGGAAGGAAGCCCGTTTTCTTCGAGCGCTTGAGTAACCAACTTTGCGAGCGCCATATTGGTGTGATAGGCCTCCTTGCCGCCGCGAAGGATGCTGGCATTGCCCGATTTGAGGCAGAGAATGGCGCAGTCGACGGTGACGTTGGGGCGAGACTCGTAAATGATGCCTATCACGCCAATGGGCACGCGAACTTTGTCGATAGTGAAGCCTTGCGGGTGCTGGTAGGTTTCCAGGCTTTCGCCCAAAGGATCGGGGAGGTCGGCAACTTGCTTGGCTCCGGCGAGCATATCCGAAAGCATGCGGTCGCTGAGCTCGAGGCGCTTGAGCATGGATTTTGTGATTCCATTCTCTTCGGCAGCGTCGAGATCCTTGGCGTTCTCCGCCCGCAAAGCATCCGCGTTCGCTTCGATCAGTTCAGCCAGTCGGAGGATGGCCTGATTCTTTTGCTCCGTTGGCGCGTTTGCCAAGGCCAGGGAGGCGTCGCGGGCATCGCGAGCCATCTCGGTTACGAGCGAATCGATTTCCAGAGTCTCCGTCGTCATATCGTTTTTCGGGTTGAAAGGCTGCGGACGATGCCAAGGGGAATCTCGTCTGGCAACCCTTTCTTGGTCGGAGGATCCTATGAGTAGAGCGGCAGGTACCGCTCCTTCAAATAACGAATGAGCGATTTAGGCGAAAGCTCCTCGCCGGTCGCTTGGCGCGAAAGTTCTAGGAGCCCGTAGCGCATGCCGTGTCGATGTACCTTCTCGCGCAGCCAGGCGAGAAGGCATTCGAAGCGACCCTGCTCTAAATCGGACTCGAGGTCAGGCATGTCCTTGAGGGCTGCATACCAAAGTTGCGCTGCCAGCATGTTTCCTAGGCAATAGCTCGGGAAGTAGCCGAATGATCCGTCGGACCAATGCACGTCCTGTAAAACGCCTTCCCCGTCATCTGCGGGATCTATGCCGAGCAGCTCGCGATAAAGTTCGTTCCAAGCGGATGGAAGATCTTCGACTTTTAGGGAGCCCTCGAAAAGCAGCTTTTCGAGCTCGAAGCGAATAACGATGTGAAGGTTGTAGGTTACTTCGTCGGAATCGACTCGGATCGGGTTTCTGGATACTGCATTAATCGCCAGGTAAAGCTCCTCGCTGGATACGCCTTCTAGTTGATTGGAGAAACGATCGCGAAAATTCGGTTCGTAGCGATTCCAGAAAGCTCGGCTGCGACAAACTTGATTCTCCCAAAGTCGACTTTGCGACTCGTGAGCGCCCATGCCGGCGGCTTGCCCAAGCGCGTTGTGCAGCGAGTCTAGAGGCAGCCCTTGCTCGTAAAGTCCGTGTCCGGTCTCGTGTATGGCGCTGAAGAGCGAATCCAGAGGATTGTCTTCGTCGAAGCGCGTCGTCATGCGAGTATCTGCTCCATTGCCTCCGCAAAAAGGGTGAACGGAAGTATCGATGCGACCGCGCTTGTAGTTGAAGCCCAAATCCTCAGTGATCTGGGTTAGGAATTCCGATTGGGCTTCTATAGGGAATCCTTTGAAGAGACCCGTATTTGGCTTTGTATCGGAATCTAAGATACGAAGGACGATAGGAGTCAGTTCGGCTTTCAATTCGTCGAATAGTTCAGCTATAGACGCAGTATCCATTCCTGGATCGAATCGATCGATATAGCAATCGTAGGCGCTGTCAGCTTTGCCCAAGTAGCCAGCGTATTCCTTCGCGCAGTCGAGTTGCTTGCTGAGGAAGGGGGCGAACGCAGAGAAGTTCGAGTCCCGTTTCGCCTCAACCCAGGCATGATAGGATTCGCTGTCCAAGAGGGCCTTGCGGCTAACGTACTCGGCCGGGACTTTGGTCGCTCGATCGTATTCCTTGCGAGCAAGACGAACGACCGTTGCTTGATCGGGATGCAGAGAGTCGGCATGGGCTTCAAGCGACTCGAGAAGGGCTCCGATATCCGAATCGGTGGCGGCCTCATGAGCGATTTCGGCGAGCGTGGCGGACTGCTCTTGGCGTTGATCCGCGCTGTCAGGAGGTAGGTTGACCAATTCGTCCCAACCGAGAAGGCCGGAGACTGATCCCAAGATATGGACCCGCTTCAGTTTGGCGTTCAAGCGCTCGTACGCTTCATTGTTCATTTTGGACGGTCTTTATTATTGAAAGGATTAAGGATAGAAAAACGGAGGCCCTCATGGCGAGGGGCTCCGTTGAAATGGGCGCGTGCGATTCTATCAGAACAGCTTAGGCGCCTTAACGCCGGAGGCTTCGAGCAATTTAGAGGTCTCCTTGATCAGTTTCAGGGCTGTGTCATATTCTGTTTGATACTTCGCTTTGAAAGCTTCGAGCTCTTCCATGGTTTTGGGATCGAACTTGGCGATCATTCCTTTGAGCTTTGCGATGCTGCTTTCGAGATCGGGTATTTGGGCTAAAACTGCCTTTTTAACTTCGTCAGGCAAAACGTTCTTCAGGGAATCGACCTTTTTCTTCAGATCGCCGAACTGGCTAGTTAACTCGCTGGTATTGGCTTCGAATTGCGACATCAGCTCCGAGCGTTGCTGGTTTAAGGCGGCTGCCAGGTCTGCTTTCAATTTGGCCGCGTTGGCATCGGCTTTCGATTGAACGTCGGCAAGGCCTTTCGCGAGATTGTCCTTTGTCGCGGCTGAAGGTTTCGAGGATTCGGCTGTAGCGTTGGGCTCTTCCGATGGAGAGGAGCATCCGATCGTTAGAAATGTTGCGGTGGCGAGACCGCCCAAAATGGTTGTTCGCGCGATTGCATTCATAGTATTTGAATTGAATCGAAGGTTCGATCCGTGGGCAACCGATAACTTCGGTCGCAACTGCTCCCTATGCGTTGCCCGGCTTTGGGACTAAGCTTCGGCAGCCGATTGGCCTGCGATGCGTCCGGTCGTCCAAGCGGCCTGGAAATTGAATCCCCCCGTGACGCCGTCGATGTCCAGGGCCTCGCCTGCGAAAAAAAGCATAGGCTGAAGTTTGCTCTCCATTCGCTTGAAATCGATCTCGTTGAGATTGACGCCGCCGCACGTCACGAATTCCTCCTTGTTCATGCTCTTGCCGCTTACATGAAACCGGCTATCGACTAACGTATCTGCCAGGGTAGAAGCTTGGGCTTTCGAAAGCTGCGAGTATTGGCGCTTTTCGTCGATGCCAGAAAATGCGAGGAGCCGTTCCCAAAGTCGTTTGGGTAGCTCGAAGGGCGCTTGCGAGCCGACTTGCTTCGCGCCGTGAATCTTCTTGGCTTGGGAAAGAACTTCGAGAACGGATTGCCGGTCGGAGGATCCCGTCCAGTTCACGCTGATTTCAAAACGATAGTCGCGTTCTGCGAAGAAGCGAGCGCCCCAGGCCGAGAGCTTCAGTATGGCCGGTCCGCTCGTTCCCCAGTGAGTGATGAGCAGAGGACCGTTTTGAGTCAGCTTCGCAGCGTCGCATGACACCGTGACGTCGCCTACCGAGAGACCCTGTAGCCCATCGATGCGTGGATCGTTTATATGGAAGGTGAAGAGAGAAGGAGCTAGGGGCGCGATACTGTGACCTAGCGACGTGGCGAGGGAGTGGGAGTCCATCGATTTTCCGCCGCCGGAGGCGATGATAAGCCGGTCGAAGAGTTCGTTACTTCCCGTCGCTAAGCTTAGCTCGAAACGGCCGTCTTCCAGGACTCGAATCGAGTCGACGCCCGTTCGCGATTGCAGCTGGATTCCAAAGTCATTGGCGGCTTCCATCAAACAGTCGATGATGGTCTGCGAGGAGTCGGTAGTTGGAAACATGCGACCATCGCCTTCCGTCTTGAGATCGACGCCGCGCCATTCCAGCCATTCGACCATATCCCTTGGCTGCCATCGATAGAAAGGACCGAGCAGAGCCTTGGATCCCCGAGGGTATCGCCCGATAAGTTCCTTGGGATCGAAGCAGGCATGGGTGACATTGCATCGTCCTCCACCCGAAATCTTAACTTTCGACAGAAAGCGTGACGACTTTTCGAATACGACGATATCCGCTTTCTCGTTCGCTTCGGCTGCGGAGATCGCGGCGAACATGCCGGCTGCGCCACCCCCAACGACTGCGATTCGAATCGAGGGCATAGTCGTTTTCCAAGTCTGCGAGTCGCGTTATGCGAAAAGTCGTTCCAGAGCTTGTTTGGCCTGAGGCGTTTCGAGGCGGGGACCGAACTTCGATACGACGAGCGAGGAAGCGAGGCTGGCTAGCTTGCCCGCTTCCGCGAAACTCTTCCCATTGGTGATGCCATAGAGGAAGGCGCCCGCGAATAAGTCGCCCGCCCCGTTGGTGTCGACCGCTTCCGTTGGGAAGGGATCGATTGAAGATTCCGTTTCGCCGTCGAAGACGAGAGCTCCCTTAGGACCCAGGGTTATGACGAACGTCCGAGCGGCGCCTTTCAGGGCTTCCTTGGCTTGATCGATCGTCTCTGCGCCGGTGTAGAGCAATGCTTCCTCTTCGTTGCAGAAGAGCAGGTCCACGCCATCGCCCACGACATCGGTCATCTGATCCTTGAAGTACTTGACCATACTAGGATCAGAGAAAGTGAGAGCGGTTTTGACGCTGTTCGCCTCGGCGACCTCCTTGGCGGCGATCATCGCTTCGCGACTGGCGTCGCCTGTGACCAAGTAACCTTCGATGTAGAGGTACTCGGAATTCTTAAGGGCGTCTTCGCTTATTTCCCGCGTGGAGTACGTAGCGGTAATGCCCAGAAAGGTATTCATCGTCCGCTCCGCATCGGGAGTGGTCATGACGAGACATTTGCCGGTAATTCCCCGCTCGTGCTTGCCGGGCGAGAGATTCGTATTCACTCCATTGGCGGTAAGATCGTTGTGGTAGAAATCGCCCATCTCGTCGTTGGCGACCTTGCAGGAATAGAAACACGAGGCTCCGAACTGGGCGGCCCCGATAATGGTATTGGCAGCGGAGCCGCCGCATTGGCGATCGGCGTCAGGCAAATGGATGGCATTGACCAGCTGATGCTGGCGTTCCTCGTCGACCAGGGTCATGATTCCCTTTTCGATGGCGTGTTCGGCCACGAAGTCATCGGATACTTCGGTTACGATATCGACGAGCGCATTGCCCATCCCGTAGACGTGATACTGCTTTGACATGATGCGATTTCTGCTGAGGTCCAAGACTTGGAGCGAGTTCGACGAAATCGGATACGATTGGCTGCGCAACCAAAATTCGAGATTGAAGGGATTGGAAGCGCTCGCGTAGTGTGCCCGGGAATGGCGTTCGCAATCGAAGAGATCAGGAAGTTGTTCGAACTGTATCCGCCGTGGTTGGTGACGACTTGTTTGGCGATCGTTGGAGCCGGTTTGCTGTACGTAATTTGGAGGATCGTAAAGTTCGGCATCGTGCTGATGGTGACCGCATTGCTGATCGCCTTGGTCGTCTTCGCTGGTTGGACTTTGTTCGGGGGTTAGGCCATTTTCCAATTTTGGGAACTCGCTGATTGACCTGTCTGCCGCTTTCGCATTCACATGGCAGTCGACGTGCAGAAAGAAAAGCCTAAGAAGTACATTTTCGTAACTGGCGGCGTAGTCTCTTCGCTGGGTAAAGGACTGACAGCCGCCTCTTTAGGCGCTTTGCTGGAGGAACGAGGCGTCACTGTAAGGATCCAGAAATTCGATCCCTACTTGAATGTCGATCCGGGTACGATGAACCCGTTTCAGCATGGCGAAGTTTACGTCTTGGACGATGGCGCGGAAACCGATTTGGACCTCGGCCACTACGAGCGCTTTACGTCTGGGAAACTCAGCCAATTCAATAATCTTACTTCGGGACAGATCTACGAATCGGTCATTCAGAAGGAGCGTCGAGGCGAGTACTTGGGCGCGACGGTACAGGTGATCCCGCATGTAACCAACGAGATCAAGGAACGCATTCGCGCGGCGAGCGAAGATGTCGACGTGCTTATCACGGAAATCGGCGGGACGACCGGAGATATCGAAGGGCTTCCTTTCTTGGAGGCGATGCGACAGTTTTCTTTGGAAGCGGGGCCTGGCAATGTCATGTTCATTCATGTTACTTTGGTTCCCTTCCTGAATGCGGCAGGGGAACTTAAGACTAAGCCTACGCAACAGAGCGTGGCGAAGCTGCGCGAAATCGGTATCCAACCGGATATTCTGGTTTGCCGAACGGAGCATCCCATCGATCGCGAGATTCGCGAGAAGTTAAGCTTATTTTGCAATGTGCCCGTCAAGGCCGTCATCGAGGAAATCGATGTGGAGTCTTCAATCTACGAGCTTCCCTTGGCATTGCAGAGGGAAGAGATGGACGACCTGGTCGTCGAAGTGCTGGGACTGGACGCCCCGCCAATCGAACACAGCGTTTGGATCGATATCGTGCGTCGATTGAAATCGCCTTCCGAACGAGTGGATATCGGTGTGGTTGGCAAGTACATCGAGCTCCAGGATGCATATAAATCGGTCTACGAATCGCTGACTCATGCGGGCATTGCCAACGATTGCGCAGTCAATATCGTTCGAATCGATGCGGAAGCCTTGGAAACTCCCGAGGGCTTGAATAAGATAAAGGGCTTGAACGGGATTCTTGTCCCTGGCGGTTTCGGCGATCGTGGCATCGAAGGCAAAATCGCTGCGGTCAAATACGCCCGCGAGAACCGGATTCCTTATTTCGGGCTTTGCCTCGGATTGCAGATCGCCGTGATCGAGTATGCTCGAAACGTGATTGGACTCGAAGGGGCGAATAGCTACGAGGTCGACGAGGATGCGCCGCACCCGGTCATTTCGATGATGGACGAGCAGAAGAACATCGTCGATAAGGGCGCGACCATGCGTTTGGGTTCATACGAGTGTCAGGTTAAGCCCGGTACGAAAGGCTACGAGGCCTATGGGCAGGAATTTGTACGTGAACGCCATCGCCATCGTTACGAGGTTAACAACGAATACGTCGAGCAACTGGAAGCGGGCGGCATGATCGTAAGCGGCGTCAATCCCAAGCGCGATCTTGTGGAAATGGTCGAGCTAGGGGATCATCCCTGGTTTCTCGCGGTCCAATCGCATCCCGAATTTCTCTCCAAGCCGAGCAAGGCTCATCCTTTATTCCAGGCGTTCGTAGCCGCCAGCCTGGAGCAGAAGAAGGGGTAGACGGTCGCAGGCGCGATCCTATGCCTTTCTATTCATTTCAAACGATTATCCAATATGGCTAAGCTATTGATTGAAGTGCCGATCCCCTCGATGGGAGCTACGGTGAATGAGATCACGGTGATCGATATCCTTTCCCAAGCGGGCGATTCGGTGAGCAAGGGCGAGAAGATCGCCGAGCTTGAGAGCGACAAATCGATTTTCGATTTCGAAGCGCCTTGCGACGGCGTAATTCAATCGTTCGCCTGTCGAGCGGGCGATATCCTAGAGGTGGATACGCCTTTCTTCCGTATCGAAACGGAAGATGCTTCCTTGAGTCATTTGCAGGTCGAGGGGAACGGGACTGTGGAGACGGCCGAAGCGAGCTCGGCTCAGAGCAAGACGGAAGCGTCCCAGGCAGGCGCTCAACCGCTAGCGGAAATCGCTCCAGTTCCAACTCCCAGCTCAAGCAAGCCCGCTGCAACGGTCGCTTCCGGCGGTATTCGTTGGACGCCTCGGGCGCGCAAGATTGCGGTTGATCGCGGATTAAACCCGGAGTCCATTACCGATATCGTGGGAACGGGCCCAGGAGGGCGTGTTACGGGCGACGACTTGGATAATTACAAGGGCGCGACTGCGGAGACAGTCTCGCAAGCGAAGGCGCAACCCGCCACGTCGGGCTCGCTTTCCGAGCAAACGGTTTGCGTGGCGGGCATCGGCTACGCCGTTCCGAAAAGCGTTCGTTCCAACGAGGAAATTCTAAAGGAGTTTCCCGGCAAGACGGCGGATGAAATCGTCAAGGTGACGGGAATCCAGCAACGCTATGTCATTAGCGACGGCGAATCGGCGACGAGTTTGGCGACCGAGGCCACGCATAAGGCCTTGGAAATGGCTGGCTTGTCGGTGGCGGATATCGATGCCGTGATTGTAGCGACTCTGTTGCCCGATCAACCGGTCCCGGGCGCGGCGAGCGCTTTGGCAAGAGAGCTGGGAATCGGACAAGCTTTGGCTTTCGACCTGAATGCAGCCTGCTCAGGGTG
>Ga0208127_1000454_pt1 | contig 21080 bp, 15 predicted proteins | sample ETNtaG_6_FD_185751 | JGI IMG/M metagenome (GOLD analysis project Ga0208127, IMG submission 185751) | Marine microbial and viral communities from oxygen minimum zone, Eastern Pacific Ocean - ETNP201306SV45 (SPAdes) (version 2) | ecosystem: Environmental > Aquatic > Marine > Oceanic ... | reverse complement strand
CATTGGCATAGAAATCTTTAATTACTTTTTGAGGATTCTCGGAGCCAAAAACTTCTGATCCAGCCACCAAAATATCTCCACCGGCAGAAATAACCTCATTAGCATTATGAAGTTTTATACCACCATCAACTTGAATTTGAACTCGTTCCAAGCAATTATCTTTTAAATATTTTTTAATTTCCATAATTCTAGCCGTTGAGCCTTCAATGTATCCTTGCCCGCCGAACCCTGGCTCGACGCTCATCACAAGCACTAAATCAATTTTATCCATATAAGGTTTTATTTCACTAAAAGGTGTAGATGGCTTTAATGAAATTCCAACCATCTTGCCTGTGGCACGAATCAAATCAATCACCTCATCTGGATTATCAGTAGCTTCAATATGAAATGTAATATTGTCCGCACCTGCTCTTGCAAAAGGCTCAACTAAATTTTCGGGATTTACCACCATCATGTGGACATCAATAAATTTTTCAGTATTTTTTCTTAAAGACTTAACCACAGGGGGACCGATAGTAAGATTTGGTACAAATTGATTGTCCATTACATCTACATGAATCCAATCCGCACCGCCTTCAGCACAGATGTTCAGTGCACCTTTAAGATCAGAGAAATCAGCAGAGAGTATAGATGGGGCAAGTTTGAATTCTGAAAGCATATATGGTATGACAAATTAACAATATTTTTTCAAGAGATGTATATCATTACGTTTAAATATATGTAAATGTTATCTCCTTTTTCATATCGGGGTGCAAACTTTTATGGACTGGGCATGCCAATGCGGCCTTTTCAAGGCGTATTCTATCTTTTTGTGCGAGGTATTTACTCATTTTAATTTCAATGACGATATCGCTAATTGTTCTAGGATTTGCACCCATAATCTTTTTCACATTAGCGCTAGTTTTTGAAACATCTATATTATTTTTTTCTGCTGCAATAGCTATAATTGTGATCATGCACGATGCTAGAGCTGTCGCAACTAAGTCAGTCGGTGAAAATGCTTCACCTTTGCCATTATTATCAATTGGGGCATCGGTTAAAATAACCTGACCAGAAGCGGTGTGTGTTGCTTCAGTCCTTAAGTTGTTTTTATATAAAATTGTTGATGTACTCATGATCTTACTTACAGACCTCCTTAAAAATACGTTTAAAATTATCACCTAAAATTTTTCTTACTTCTCTAATTGTATAACCATGCTCAATTAATTTTTTGGTCAAAAATGGTAACTTGGTGACATTCTCTAAACCAGTTGGCATAATTTCAACACCATCATAATCTGAACCTATACCAACATGATCAATTCCAACTAAATCAACTACATATTTTATGTGTTTAACTACATCATTTATGCTGGGAGCAATTCTTGCTTTTTCATGTTTCAATAACTTCATTTCCTCATACCAATATTCATTTGAAAGAGTGTCATACTTACTTGCTAGCATATCTAATTCGGTATCATACTTCATATTTACAATGTCTGCTTTCTCAGAAAATGTACTGTCAATGTAGCCAGGATAAAAATTTATAAACACAGCACCACCAGTTTTAGCTATTGCTTTAATTTGAGCATCTTTGAGATTTCTGTAATGAGGACAAAGTTTATGAACAGATGAATGCGATGCAATGATAGGATCATTTGTAGTATTCAAAACATCCCAGAAAGCTTGTTCTCCAATATGCGAAACATCAACAATCACACCAATCTCATTACAACGCCTAACTACTTGCTTACCGAAATCAGTAAGCCCGATAAATGGCAATGACTCTCCTTTTGTATACTCATCTTTTGCAGACGAGGCTAATTTATTTGAATTATTCCATGTAAGTCCTAAATACCTCATCCCATTTTCATATAGTATATTTAATTTTTCTATATCTTCACCAATCACGTGCCCGCCCTCTACACCTATAACACATGACATCTTATTTTTCCTATTATTATACATTATATCTTGATAAGATTTTGCAATATTCCACCGATCTGGGACTCTCGTCACTAAAAAATTAAGTTTGTTAATCATATCATTTGCGTCTTGAAAAAACCTTTTCTGATCATCATAAGGACTGACCCAAATAGAAAACACCTGAAGATCAACACCCCCCTGCTTAAATTTTTCTATATCAGAATGCGATTCTGGGTGGTAAGAAAGAATGTCTTCGCCTTCCATAGCTCTTAACAAAATGTCATTGTGCGCATCAGCTACAAACGCCTCCATATGAATGTCGTAAGTAGATTTTTCACAACTTGAAAACAAAAAGAGAGAAAATACTAAAATAAAGAGGATTGAACTGAATTTAATCCCACTCAAAACCAGTCACCTGATTACTGTATGAATCTATTTCTATAATGTTATAATCTTGGATTTTATCAACGAAATAATATAAAAATTTTGTAGAATCATTATCGCTACGCCAAACAGAGTCCGGCAGGCCTATATTATCTAAAACGACATTTTCACTTGGCTTATCCCTTAAAAATTCCCATATCTCATAATCTGTCATTAAGCCTAAACTAAACATTGTTTTTTCAACTAGATCAGGTCTACTACTTTTTGTTGGCGGCAGTGAATATAATTTCGGTGATTTAACTTCCGATGCACATGAAAAGAATAATGATATTAGAGCTAATATTATAATATGCACCCTGAAAAATAAGATATATGAATTCCATGATACAAGTGAACTAATTTTAATATTTTGTTTTAACTTCTTACCAAGCCAAGCTCAAGTTTTACTATGGGAAATAAAAAAGAAAAAAATAGATTTTATTTTAATAAAGAATTTCTTTCCTCCCCTGAAGGAAGATCAGTTAGAATTCTTTCTGAATATTATGGCCCGCTGAAAAATATAAAGAAGAATAAAATTTTTGACACCATTGTATTTTTTGGTTCTGCAAGAATTAAATCCGAAAAAGAGGCCAAGACAATATTTGATAACGTTAGCAGCTCTGCTACACAAAAAGAGATTAATAGAGCTAAGAAAGATGTTGAAATGAGCAGGTATTATGAAGACGCTCGCAGACTTGCTAAAAAATTCACAGAATGGAGTAAAGGGCTTAACAGCAAAAAATCTCGCTACATCATAACATCTGGTGGTGGAGGTGGAATAATGGAAGCAGCAAATAGGGGAGCAAAAGAAGCAGATGGAATTTCCGTTGGATTAACCATATCACTTCCTTTTGAACAAACTAGCAACGAGTACATCACAAATGGGTTAGATCTTAAATTTCATTATTTCTTTATGAGAAAGTTTTGGTTCATTTACTTAGCTAAAGCATTAGTAGTATGGCCAGGTGGGTTCGGCACATTAGATGAAGTGATGGAGCTTTTAACATTGATCCAAACTGAAAAAATTAAAAAAAAGTTACCTATCGTTCTTTACGGGTCTGAATTTTGGAATAATGTAGTTAATTGGGACTACCTAGTTGAATGTGGTACCATTTCACAATCTGACTTAGATCTCTTCCATATTTCAGATGACATAGATGATGCGTTTCATTTCATTGTGCAGTACATTGAAGATAATAAACTAAAAGGTCCTAATTTTTAACATGCGAAAAATTTTAGTCTTAGTTTTTATACCAATTTTTCTATTCGCCCAATTAAAACCTGTTGAAAATCTTCAAAAAAATGCTCCGAGAGTTTGGACTTTAACTAATGCAATGATCCATACTGCCCCTGGTGATTTTATTAAAAGCGGGTCCATCGTCATTAGAAATGGCAAAATAGAAGCAGTAGGCAGATACATCAAGTCGCCAAAAGATTCCTATGAAATAGATATGCAAGGAGCCCACATATATGCAGGTTTTCTTGAAACATGGCTTGAAACAAAATCTTATGATTCAAAATCAAAAAGTAAAAGAAAACATTGGGACTCAAAAGTAAGACCCGATTACAGAGCTGTTGACAACATAGAAATAAAAGATAAAGCATTAAAAGAGCTTCGAAGCTTAGGATTTACAACAGCTCACATCGCACCGGACCAAGGAATTTTCAGAGGACAAACAGGTGTAATAAGCTTGTCAGATCAATTGAACCCAATTAATTCCTCAGTCGCACAAGTTATAGATTTTAAATACCGGGCAAAAAAAAATAGAGAATACCCTAGATCCTTATTAGGGGTAATTGCTCATATTAGACAAACATTTTATGACTCTGATTGGTATTTAAAGGCTCAAGAAATTGTACAGGAATATCCATCTGAGAACGAGCCCATATCTTCGAACTCATCTTTAGAGAGTCTCGGCCTGTCTAGAGCCTTAAACAAACCATTTGTTTTTATCTCATCAAATGACAACTCTTCATCTAGAGCAATTAATATAGTAAAAGAATTCAAACTTTCACCTTGGATTTTAGGCAGTGGATATGAATACAGGGTTCTTGATTATTTTGATGAAGTAAAACCTTTTTTCATCATGCCAATCAACTTTCCAGCAAAGCCAAATGTCACAAAACCAATGAGCGATCTACAATTTTCTACTAGAGAATTAAAGCATTGGGATATGGCTCCTGACAATTTGCTTTATCTTACAAATTCAGAATTTGACTTTTCAATTACTAGTCATGGCCTCAAGAAAAAAAATGATTTTCGCAAAAATCTTCAAAGAATCATTGAAAGAGGCTTAAATAAAGATATTGTTTTAGCAGCACTGACAACCCAACCTGCTGAAGCGCTTGGGCTTGAAAAATCATTTGGGAAAATAGCTAAAGGGTATAATGCAAACTTAGTTGTAGTTGATGGAGATTATTTTGATCATAAATCTAAAGTAGTTAGTGTTTGGATTGATGGAGAAGAAATATTTATTTCATCAAGAAAAGGCCCATCTTTTTTAGGTACATGGTCTCTTAAATACAAAGGGACTGCTTATGATTTAGAAATTAAAGACCTTCTAAAAGGTCAAACTAGTAGTACGAGTAATAAAATTTACAGCGGTACAATTAGCTATCAAGGTAGGAAAACTGATTTATACAATATAGATATTTATGAATCTTCAATTTCTTTTTCAGTCGATGGCGCTAATCTTGATCAAAAAGGTACATTAACATTTAACGGAGATTTGACTGACTCACAAATCATTGGAACTGGAAAGGGTATATCTCAAGAATCATCACCTTTTCAAGCAGACAAAAAGAATAAGGATGTAGAAAAAAATTCTAATTTAGAGCCTGCAAGTAAGTTATCTGTATTTAAACCTGAAGGTGCTTATGGTCTAATAAAAAAACACCCAAAACCTAATGCAGTACTTATTAATGATGCTACACTTTGGACATGCGGACCAAAAGGCACTTTAGCTGAATGGGATATATTATTTGTTGATGGAAAAATTGAACAAGTCGCTCCTGACATAACAGTGCCACAAGGAAGTGCAATCCTAATAGAAGGAGCAGGAAAACATGTAACCCCAGGTCTAATTGATTGCCACAGCCATTCTGCTGCAAGTAGTATTAATGAAGGCACCCAGTATATTACATCCGAAGTAAGAATGAGAGACGTTTTAGACCCTACAGATATAAATATCTACAGGCAACTTGGCGGCGGGTTAACTACTGCAAATGTTTTACATGGCTCAGCAAACCCAATAGGAGGACAAAATGCTGTTATTAAACTACGCTGGGGCAGCAACGCAAACCAACTTTTGTTTAAAAATGCACCAGAGGGAATAAAGTTTGCATTAGGCGAAAATGTAAAACAGGCTAATTGGGGTGGCACAAACCGGTACCCACAGACTCGTATGGGTGTAGAACAAGTAATGAGGGATGCTTTTAGAGCAGCTCTTGATTACAAACACGCAAATGATAACTATATGCGCAATGCAAAATATCAAAGAACAAAAATACCCCCCAGAAAAGACCTAGAGCTTGACGCCCTTGTTGAAATACTTGAGGGTGAGAGATTAGTTCATTGTCATTCATATCGTCAAGATGAAATTCTAATGCTCACTAGAGTAGCAGAGGATTTTGGCTTTAAGATAGCAACCTTCCAACATGTTCTTGAAGGGTATAAAGTTGCAGATCGGCTCGCTGAACATGGTGCTGGCGCTTCAACTTTTTCTGATTGGTGGCAATACAAATATGAAGTAATCGATGCAATACCATATAATGGTAGTATGATGGTAAAAAGCAATGTTCTAGTATCTTTTAATTCTGATGACGATGAACTTGCTCGAAGATTAAATACAGAGGCCGCTAAAGCTATTCAGTATGGTAATCTAGATCCTAACGAAGCTTTAAAGTTGGTAACTATAAATCCAGCAAAACAATTAAAAATTGATAAATACGTTGGTTCTTTGGAACCCAAAAAAGATGCTGATTTTGTTATCTGGGATGGTGAGCCACTATCTATATATAGTAAAGTTGAAGAAACATGGATCGATGGCATTAGATATTATTCTCAGAAAGATAATAAGTTACTTGAAGAAAGGGACGCAGAGCTAAGGAGCAATATCATTCAAAAAATATTATCGACGAAAGGCCCAAGTACCTTTAGTAGTAGCAAGAAATCATCGTCAATGCACAATGGTCATAAATGCGACATTTTAGATAATACAGGTGTTTATGATGATTAAAATAATATTCACCTTATTCCTATTTAGTCTTGGGATTTCAAATGATCAAATTCCTGGAGAAGATCAAAAAAGACCAATTATATTAAAAGGAGGTATTCTACATACGGTATCTACAGATATTTTTGAAGGATACGATATACTTTTTTCAAAAGGTAAAATTGTTAGAATAGAAAAAAATATAATGGCGTCTCCAGAAACAGATGTATATGATGTTTTTGGTAAACACATAATCCCAGGTTACATCGCGCCAATTACTAGAATCGGATTAGTAGAAATTGGCTTAGTAAAACAGACTAGAGACTTTGCTGAAAGAGGATCGTTCAATCCCAATGTAAAGGCAAATGTAAGCTACAATCCTGATTCTGACCTTATACCTATCACACGTTCAAACGGAGTCTTAGTTGTAAACTCAGTTCCTGCTGGAGGTCGCATATCTGGCCAATCATCTGTAATGATGCTTGATGGATGGACATGGGAACAAGCTACATTAAAACATCCATCTGGACTACACATTAACTGGCCCTCAATGAGGATAAATTATGGAGCAAATGTAAAAAAATCTGAAAAACAACAAAAAGAAGAAATTCAAAAATCAATTAGAGATCTTGACCACATGGTCCGTGATGTTAGAGCATACTTTCAACGTATAAAGCAAAGAAGCCGTATCGCAGGCGAAAGACAAAAGTCAGACCTTAGGTTAGAGTCAATGATACCATTTGTAGTAGAAAAAAAGAAAATCTTCATTCATGCAGATGAGGCAAGACAGATAAAATCAGCGGTTGAGTGGGCCAAAAAAAATGACCTTAAAATTATTATTGTAGGAGGCTCAGATAGTTGGCGACTAACAGATCTATTGGTTAAAAACAACATACCAGTAGTTATTGACCAAGTAGAAAAGATACCTACTCGCAGATTTGAGCCAATCCATTTGCCATACAAGTTACCCTTCCTGTTAAAGCAAGCAGGAGTACAGTTCTGTTTAAATACGATCATTGGTTACCCGCATGATGGCAATATACGAAATCTTCCGAATGAGGCTATGCGAGCCGCTGCTTATGGATTGGATAAATCAGAAGCATTACGTTCTATTACTTTAAGCACTGCCGAAATTTTAGGAGTTGATGATATGATCGGCTCATTAGATATCGGCAAAGACGCAACATTTTTTATATCTGAAACACCACCAATGGAAATGAATCCAAAAATTCTTATGGCATTTATTCAAGGTAAGGAGGTGGATCTCAACAACCATCAAAAAATGCTCTATAAAAAATATCAAGAGAAATATAGAAGACAAGGTCAACTAAACCAATAATAAGCAAATTTCTGCAACGCTTGTATGCCGTCCAACAATATAAATATTAAAAGTGTAGCTGTAATTGGAGCAGGGGTTATGGGTGCCCAATTAGCTGCACTTTTTGCAAACAAAGGCATTAGATCATATTTATACGATATCACAACTGATACTGCTACTTTAGGAAAAGATCGGTTAAAAATAATTAAACCACCGCCGCTTGAGCAACCTGAGAACATTGAACTAATTCAAGCCTGCAGCCTTGATAAAGACATTCATAAAATTAAAAAAGTAGATTGGATCATCGAGGCAGTTCCAGAAAAAATTGAAATTAAAATTGAAGTATTTAAAAAAATTTCTCCATATATACATAAAAGGGCAATACTATCATCGAACACATCTGGCATTACGTTAAATGAACTCATTAAAAACCTACCAGCAAACTTAAAAAGCAGGTTTTTGATTACCCATTTTTTTAATCCACCAAGATATATGAAGCTTTTGGAGATCGTAAAAAATGAGCAAACATCACTAGAAACTTATAACTCATTAACAAGCTTTTGCAGATCAATATTAAATAAAGGAATAGTGCCAGCTAAAGACAATCCAAATTTTATTGGCAATAGAGTTGGAATATTCAGTTTAATGTCCGCAATTAAATTAAGTATCATTAAAAATATTAAAATTGAGGAAGTAGATTTTTTAACAGGGGCTATATGCGGAAGACCAAAAAGCGCAACATTTAGAACGGCAGACATCATTGGGTTAGATACACTAGAAAGTGTAGCTATGACCACATATGAAAAATCAAAAGATGATGAGTCGATTGAGGTGTTCAAACCTCCAAGCATAATAAAAATACTAATAAAGAATAATTACTTAGGGCAAAAATCAAACTCAGGTTTTTACAGAAAAAATGATGATGGGGCAATACAAGTTTTTAATCCTGAAAAAAATGAATATCAGCATGTTCAAAAACTAGATCTTGGAATAAATCAAAACATATTAAATAATGAGAATATAAATGATAGACTAGATGCCATAATAAACTTGGATAATAAATATGGCGATTTTCTATGGCACTCTATTTCAGACATGCTTTTATACTGTGCAAATCGAGTTCCTGAAATAACAAGTGAACCAATCAATATAGATAATGCAATGAAATGGGGTTTTGGCTGGCAATTCGGCCCGTTTGAATTATGGCAAATGCTGGGTTTAGAGAAGACTGTAAAAAGAATGCAAAAAGATAAAAAAAACATCCCAAATTGGATTAGAGATAAAGTCCTAAAAAAAGAATTAACATTCTTTTAAAAAGATTCAAAAATGCAGAATTATAATCTGGGTATTCTTTTCAAACTACTTTCTCGGAATAATTTAGAATCAACGTCCGTATTAATCGATATATAGTCAATGTAAATTTCTGTTTTATGATTTTTTTGGATGTCTTGGACCAAAATTTTTGAAGCTAGCTCATAACTCTTCACCATTTTATATGAATATATTTTTACTTTTTTCAATTCATCATTTTTGCCAAATGATTGTTCTTTGAGAATGGTAAGGTTTTTTTTTGAAACCCATAGAATATGTTTACTGTAAGCACTTTTCAACTCTGGCTTTGATGTAACATTTAAAACATAACAATCGATACCATTAAATAGCTCATCATTTAAGCGGTCATAAATATTATCAGAGAGCACTCTGCTATTTAAATCTTCATAACTCAGATCTGAACCCATGAATGAATCATTCATCCTATTTGAATTTATTCTGCGAATTTTATTAAAGGCAGGCAGCCACATTCGTATTTCATTATCTTTATCTTCATATTCTTTCCTTAGGAAAGATATGCCTCTATCTGCCTTAGGTTCTAAAACCCATATGATCTGATTCTTGCCAATGTTATTTGATTTTGATAGTAATATATTTTCACGGGATTTATTTTTTGAATTTGTTAGCACCATGGAAATTCTACTAAATACACTTTGTGGCCTTTCCTTGTTATCAAGTTTTTGTGCTATATCAAGACCAGATTGCGAAAAAGAAATCGTTATGCTACAAAAAAGTGGAACAAACGCCCTCATAATATTTGTTTTTTTTTCAAAATTTCAGTTAAAGAAGCTAATAAAGTAAGTGTTCCCACAGAAGTTGCAAGCATTGCAAAAACCATTAATCCCCCAACAAATTGCACAGGTATGAAATTAGAAAAAATTAACGCACCAAAAGACATATTTGAAGCTGAGTCGAGTACTATTGGATAACCAACTTCATTGAATGTTTCGGTTGAATTTTTTTCTGATTTATCTTTAAAGCGATTAGCTTTAAAATGATATATATAGTGGATAGAAAAATCAACTCCCACCCCAATAATAACAGATGACAATAAGGCAGTAACATGACTTAAATAAATTCCGGAAAATCCCATTAATCCAAAGTTAATTATTATTGCAGAAAGCAATGGGATAATTGAAAGCATACCCCATGCCATACTTTTAAAAAATAAAGAGGTAATAAAACAGATACCGAACAAAGAAGCCACTAGGCTTATAATAGAAGATTCTATAACTAAATAAATCAAATCTCTAATAACAACTCCCATTCCTGTGACAGACACTCTATCAATTATCTCTAAATTATTTACGTGACTCTGAATGTGATCTACAAACGAAATTATTTGGTCAGTGCTCATCACACTGCTTAAAGCTGTAATTAGACTAGTATTATAATTATAATCTACTATGGAAGCTAAATCATCGCTATCCCCAGACATAGAATACATGGCAAGTAGATTACTGATTTTATTCCCATTTTTTGGAATGGTATTAAACTCAGGATTGTTATCCATTAAAGTAAAATGCATTTGCTTAACAGCATCAGCGATAGAATAAGTAGCATTTATAGATGGATTTTCTTTAAGAGCATTTTGAAGCTGTTCAATTTCATATAATACGCCAGGATCTTTTACATCACCCTCAACGCGGACACGAAAATCCATAGTCCCTGCCATCTGCTCATCAATGAAATCTATGCTTTTTCTAAATTCAGTTCCTTTTTTGAAAAAGTTGGCAATATTTACATCCACTTTTACAAACATTAACCCAGAAAAACCAAACAGAATGATAATCAGTCCAGTTTTTAATATTTTTACAGGATTAGATATGATAACTACTCCAATATTTCTTATTGTTTTTTCAAGAATACTTTCCCTTGATATAGAAATTGACTCAGGATTCCATTTCTTAAATGATATAGCTGCTGGTAAAAAAGTAACACTAAGTATAAAAGCATATAAAATGCCTATACTTAAACATACACCATATCCTAATAACTGGTTTATTGGGGCAAAATAGAGTGCTAGAAATGCAGAAATTGTAGTTATACTGGTTAAAAATATTGGCATTAATAACTTATCAATGGAGGCAGATATAGCCTGCCTAGTATCTTTTCCACTCCTCATTTCTTTAAAAAATCTGGTCACAAAATGAACTCCATCTGAATTAGCAATTGTAAGTAAAATAATTGGCATGGAAGAGTTTATTATGGTGAAATAAAAATATTTAGATCCTGTATAGTAGGTTATCCAACCCATAATGCCTGCCATCACTATAAGTGACTGAATTATTATAGAGAATATCAAAAAGACACTAAATACATTTCTAATATTTAGAACAAGTATCCCACACATAAGTCCTAAACCTATAAAAATTAAGGTGGAAATGTCTTTTTTGATCATTGTTGGTACAGACCCGGTAATATACGCTGTCCCACCATAATGAATATCATAATTCATTGATAATAGACTATCGCCTACTTGCACTACCCTATGCCTTAATATATCATGAGATACATTGGGTGAAGGTTGAATTATGATATTAAAATAATCTTCATGTTTACTAACCATTCTATTTTTGATTGTAGAGTTAGCATTTACATAATTTGCAATATCCTCGGTTGTATGTTCACTTAATTCTCTATTTTTTTGAAGGTCTTCAATCTCAAGAAACCCGTCATTACTCAAAATTTTAGGAATATTAGAAATACTATTAACTTTTTCGATTTCTTTAATTTTCTCTAACGCTCTAGTAACGTCCCATAATTGGGAAAGCGCTTCTTTATTAAAAATGTTTTTTCCCTCTTTTCCAAAAGCAATAAAAATAGATTCTGTACTACCAAATTCATTTTGTACGGCATCCCAAGTCATTTTTGATTCCATTTTTGTTGGTATCATTGCCATCATATTATCGTCAACTATAATAAAGCGAAGACCAGAACCAAGGATAAACGTTAAAAAGATGGGGATAAGAATTGATTTCAGAGGATTATCTAGGACAATTTTTGAAAACCTAGATTCTTGAGATTTACTACTCTCTGCTATCACCGATTATAATTCATTATATTGTAAATGTAAGCCATAATATCTTGAAAATTAACTAATGAATCTTCGTTGTAATCTGCTGGTGGTGACTGAGGATAAAACCCGTAATGCATGTCCAAAGCATAAAATAAATCAAATACATCAATTTGGGAGTCAAAATTTATGTCCCCAACTGTATAATCTGGAAATGCTGTAGAGTCACCTCCAAAAAATTCAACAGAATACTTTTGTGCTCTTGCAATCATAATATTTACACCTGGATATTCATAATCCCATAAAGTATTACCAGCAGAATCGATCTCAAATATCTTGGCATCATCAGCTACAGATATTAATGTGTTACCATTTTGTAATCTAAAAGCTCCACTTTGAACATTTGAATGAAATCCTCCTGTGTACATCCACTCTATTTGCTCTGGTCCGAAAGGGTCTGTATCATTAATGATATAATTTATACTATCTGTATCAAGAGGTGGTACTATTTCAAAAATAGCTGAAGTTAAATTTCCGTAATTATTATTGTATAATATCAAATTACCTGCACCAGGATATCCTTCTTTGATCCAGTTGATACCATGCTGACTGTCAAGTCTCTGGGATGAATTAGAACCTCGATCATAAGCTGCAGGATTTCCCCAACGGTACAAGAAGTCGCCTCCTTTCCCAGAATTACCACCTGTGTGACCTGATGCTTCTTCTGTTGTTGTACTATGATCAATAATATATATCTCATTTTGGTGCCTAGAGCTAATTACAATCTGATCAAGTAGTGGATTATAGTCAATCGCATTAATATGCATCCAATCAGCGTTACTTCCACCAGGACCTCCTCCACCTCCCACATCACCATAGTTAATATCCATTAACTCTGGATGCTCTGAAACAACGCCATACCCTGGCAAACTCGGATCAGAATCTTGAACCAAATGATCCCATAGGTGCCACTCCCAAACAATATTAGCACCATTTGGAGGAACTATTTCAAGCTCTAAAATAGCCGTTGACCACATTTCACCTAAGGGATTATTGATAGAAACCCTACCCATTGCATAGGCCTCCGTAGCAGATTTTCTTTCCCATACTATTACTAAAACGTTCCCATTGGGAAGTGGCTGGACATCATGATGATGTTGATATGTTTCATTAGATATTACGTACTGCCAAATCAGCGTCCCATCCCAAGATATATGAGCAATGCCTCCTCCAACACCGCCAGCACTCATGGTAGGGTTCTCTACTCTATATGGATATATAATAGAGCTATCCGCAAGAAGATAAGGCATACTAGCTGCACCTCTACTGTGCTCCCAGGTATGAATAACATCCATATTATTATTTAATAGATAGCTTGTGCCTCCGGTAGCACCACCAGGCCCACCACCTGTTGGGGAGAACAATGTATAGCCATTAAATACTTCAGCGCTTAAAAATGATAATGTGATTATCAACTTTATTAAATACCTGAAGATCATCATATATATCCAATAACTTCTCAAAATAATTTAGGTGAGAATTTAAATACTCATTACATAACTATAGGCCTCTTAACGATTCAAATAGTTAAGTAAATTATATATATAAGTTAATACAATTATGTTAATCGTTAATTTTCCTAAATTAACATTTCAAAGATGAACAGAAGACTAAAAGCATATAAAATTATTGGTAAGACATTTGGGGTTTGGCTGTCTACCATTTTTACAGGTTTATTGCTCACTTTGATGAAATTTTTTGTTTCATTTTTTTTATTTATGGATAAAATATTTATTAAAATTCCAAACAATTCGATCTTTAAAAAGCCAATAATAATCGTTGGAAATCCAAGGTCTGGCACCACTTTTTTGCAAAGGTATTTGATCAATAATGGACTAGGTACTGGGTCTCAGCTGTGGCAATTGATTTATCCCTCTATTTTACTACAAAAAATAATAAAACCATTTTTACCTCTGTTAGAAAAAATAAGTCCTGCTAGACACCATTCAACTGAAGCACATAAAACTAGTCTGACTTCTGTTGAGACTGATGATGTTAGTCTTTTATTTAGGCATTTTGATGGTTTTTTTTTGTATGGGTTTATTTTTGCTTTTGAAAAAGAAGATTTATTTGAATTTTTTGACCCAATGTTTCGAGACACAAACGTTAGAGATTTTGAATGGTTTGAAAACATTTGGAAAAACAACTCATACGATCATAACGCCCCATATATTGGAAAGCTATTCTCACTAAGTGCTAAACTACCTGCATTTCAAAAAAAATTTCCTGATTCTAAAGTACTGTATATGGTTAGAGACCCAATAGACGTGATACCTTCAGGATTAAGCTTAGTTACTGGAGTTCTTGACAAAAGGTTTGGCTTTTGGAACTTGGACAAAAATGTTCAATCTAGATATATAAAAAGACTTTACAATGCGCTTGTGACTTTATTAATCCGTTTTCATCATGATTGGGTCAATGACAATATTGATAAATCAAAAGTTTTGATTATTAGGTATGATAAAATGATGTCCAATTTTGAAGTAATAATGAATGATATTTTTTCATTTCTAGATCATAATCCATCAAAAAAATTAATCAATGACATACAAAAGACTGCTGAAAAGCAAAAGATTTATAAGAGCAAGCACAAGTATGATTTGAAGAAATTCGGGCTCTCAGAGAAAAAAATTAAAAAAGATTGTCTTCCAATTTATGAGACCTTTTTAACATAATGAGCGTATATAGAACAAAGTTTTTTATAATAATATTTTTTCTATCAAACTTCATTATTTGTCAGAATGAACAGGATATGAGTAATTATGAAAATCTTAATGAATGGGAAACAATTCAAGAAACCGATGTTAATTTAAAATGGACTAACCAAAATGGTTTCCCCATTGTAAAAGCTACAGCACAGATGCCATTTCCTATAGATTCAATTTCTAAAATAATCGAGGATGTTAAAAACTATCCTAATGTGTTTAGAAGAGTTCATGAAGTTCAAATTCTTGATAAAAACATCATCCATGTAATGCTTGATATGCCATTTTTACTTTCTGATCGCGATTATGTAATTCAATATTCTAAAAATAAATCAAAAGCCACATGGAAGTTCTCATTCAATGCTATAGATCATGAAGGTGCTCCTGCTACAGAAAAATATGTTAGATTAATAAATGCATTTGGAAAGTGGGAATTAAGTCCAACAAATGAAAATGAAACATTGCTAGTTTATACATGGAATGGAGAACTTCTAGGAGATTTTCCTGAATTCGCTTTAAAAAGAGCATGGAAAACACAAGGAAATGAAATAATACACTGGATTAAAGATGCGCTTAAATAAAATAATAATATTAATCCTTTTATCAAGCATAGCACTTAGTCAATCTAAAAATGCATTTAATGGTTTTTTAGATTTTAATTATATATCACGAATCTCAGATGGATCAATAATTAATCTACCATATAGATTATTTAGTTTAAGAATTGACCATGAAAATGAAGATATTTTAATAAAATCAAACTTAGCAATTGAACATAAAATAAGGGAAGAAACCCATTTTTTATCTAATGAATCTCCATCAGATTTTAATCTTGATTTAAGAGAACTTTATTTGCAATTATTTACTTCATGGGGAGAATTAAAAATTGGAAAAATCATTCATACTTGGGGTAATGTTGATGAAAATAGTCCTATTGATATTGTTAGTCCATATGACTACTATTTTACTTTTGATTCAGGCACTGATAAAAAAATGGGAATTTTCTCATCTGCTGTAGATATTTATGCTAATAATTATAAGCTCGGGTTTACTTTTTCTCCCATTCACAATACTCATAGGACCCCTCTAGAAAAAGATGATTTTCCAATAAAACTGCCAACATATCCTTATGAAAATGAGTTTATGAAAATTAGTGGTAGCCCTATAGAATATGGGTTTTATGGCTCAAAGACACTAAGCAAAGGAGATATCTCTGTTCATTATTTTAATGGATATGATCGACTGTTTAATCTTTCAGGTGTGAATGTATATGCGAATGGCCCTGATAAAAGTTTTTCAATCATAGATATAATATATGGCTACAGAAAAACAAAAATACTTGGAGTAGGCACTAATTTTTTTATCGGCGATGCAACATTTAGAGGAGATGCCGCATTTTTTAACACATCAGACGTGAATGATGAAGATAAATTTCTTGAAAGAAAAAGCTCTTATCTACCAACAATATATGACTCATTACATTATTCTTACCCTTTAAAAGAGGAAGTAAACTATTTCCAAACAACATTACAGTTTGAAATCGAATTACCCTTTGACATTCAATTTACAGGTCAATTTTTTACTTACGATACTTTAGATTATAAATCTGATAGCCTACCCCTTGATGAGGATATATCAATTCCAAATCTAGAAATCACAGTTGATGAATTGAACCCAGAAAATATTTTTACACCAGGATATGGGTCCTCGATCGGAATTTTAACAAAAAAAGCAGCAGTTATATCACTCCAAAAAAGCATTTTAGATGACCAGCTGACTTTTAAATTATCATCGCTCTTGGATATCGATAATAATAGCCATGACAATTCTATACCAGGAATAATACTATCCCTAGAAACATCATACAGATTAAATAACAACCTTATTATTGACATTGGATATACAAAGATAACAGGAGATAGTAATCATCCTCTGGGTGAGGATTATCGATTAAATATTATGGAGGATTTTTCACATTTCCGTACAAATATAAAATATAACTTTTAATGGATATTATGAAATGAGTATCCAAATAACAGGATCTGGATTTTATTTACCTCCATACATTGAAAACTCAAAAACTACGGCTCAAATCATTCGTAAAAATGAAGATTGGATTATTTCAAAAACTGGAGTAAAAGAAAGAAGAATTTCAAAAATCGACGTTGATAAGATGGGTGCAATCGCTGCCGAAAAAGCTTTAGATGGTAATGGTGCTCCTGATTTAATTATCAATGCCTCAGGAGTACCAAAGCAAACAATACCTGATACATCCGTCTTTTTTCAAAAAGAGCTTGGTTTAAAATCTATCCCCTGTTTCAGTATTCATGGTACATGTTTATCATTTCTAATAGCATTAAACAATGCAAGATCATTAATTAACACAAACGTATACGAAAGAATTTTGATTATCTCATCAGATCGAGGAAGCTTAGGTAGGAACCCCAAAGAACCTGAAAGTGCTGCACTCTTAGGAGATGCTGCAGCAGCAATACTTGTTGAAAAAGAAAAATCAGATTCAAATAATTTTCATTATTGGAAAATGAATACGTGGTCTAATGATGCCGAACTGACTGAAGTAAGAGGTGGCGGTACATTCAAGCATCCACTCGACCCAAACACAAAAATTGAAGATAATTTGTTTACAATGGATGGACCAGCGGTATATAAATCCGCGAGAAAAAAGGCCTATAGAATGGTTTTAGAAACATTTAAGAATACCAAATTCAATAAAGAAGATATCGATTGGCTAATTCCACATCAAGCTTCCCTTAAAGCAATAAATGCATATAGTGAATATGGAAATTTTGATATGAATAAAATTGTAAATATAGTGCCGACAACTGGAAATTGCGTAGCCGCTTCAATGCCCCTAGCATTAGCTACAGCAATACATGATGGAAGAATTCAAAGAGGAGACCTGCTATACTTTATTGGCACTGGGGCAGGTCTATCAATGGCTTGCGCTTTACTAACCTACTAGTATTATTTCATTAAGATAACTTTTTTTACAAATGTCTTTTTTGTGGTATTTATTTTCATTAAATAAACGCCGTTGCTGTAATTACCTGCATCCCAATTAAAAGTGTGTTCACCTGCATCTAATTTTTGGTCATTTAATATTTGAATCAAGCTACCTTTTAAATCATAAATTAAAATTTCCACCATCCCACTTTTTTTTAAATCTATTCTAATACTTGTTTTAGGATTAAATGGGTTAGGATAAGGATTTTCGATTTTAATTTCATATGGAATGTTGCCTAGATCATTGATACTTGCAAAATCACACTCTTGTGGAGAATCAATTTGAAAAGAATAATAAAATTGATCGAGACTAATATTAAAGTTCTCGCTATTAGAAATGCATTCTGGAATATTTTCACATAAACTATTACCCCCAATAGCAAAAAAAGGAAACCATGCACTATCATCACTGCTCCAATCAATATTCATATCACACATGCACTCTGGCAGCGAAGACAAATTATTATTAAATAGCCATAGATACTGTAATTCTGTCAAGGAGCAAATTGAGATTGGTAATTGATTGATCTTATTATAACCTAGATCTAGATATTTAAGGTTAGATAAACTATCTAAATTTTCAATTACACCCTCTAAAATATTATTTGATATATATAATGATCTGAGCTCTTTTAAATTTTCAAAACTTGATGGCAATGATGATATCCTATTCCATTCTAAGTATAAGCCGCTTAAGCCTGTCCAGTTCCCAATCGACTCTGGTAAACTAAAAATTGTGTCATTAACACCAGAACTATTGCCATAATTTCCAGCTACTAAAATCTTTAATCGTCCATTGAACCATGATTGCGTTCCTATCCCAAAAGCGTTATCATATTCTAAATTATTAATACTAATTAAATCAGCTAAACCCTCTAAATCCTCATTATAAAAACAACTATCACCCAGTAGGATGTTAATATTATTTGGAAGAGTATTATTATATGTAAACCCCTCTTCACACTGGCAAATCAAACTTTCACATATGAGCGAGAATAGAACTAAAATGTATTGAATAGACCTATTCATTTTATTTAATAAACATAATTTTCTTTATTTGATTGTTAAATGTTTTATTTAACTTCAAAAAATAAATACCAGAGGAAAAACCCGTGCCATCCCAATTAGAGTAAAAAGTCTCTGAAAGATCATTTACAGGGATACTATGAATTATTTTACCACTTACGTCGTATATATCAATTTTTAAACCAACTTCATAAATATCTTTGACACCAATTTTTATATTTGAGTTGAATGGGTTTGGAAATGGTTCTAATAAAGTTGCCTCAATAGATTTGTTTGGCAGCTCATGAGCTGTTGATAAAGAATTTAATTTTATATCAAAACTATACGTTCTTGCTAGGGATATTTTTTTTGAAGGGACTACTATTAACTCAAAATTACTATTAATTGCAGAATTACTAGTTGTACCATTAAAAGTAATAGTTTCCGCAGATCCTGGCTCTATTTCTATGGAACCACTAACATCTTCAAACCAATCTAATTGCTCTACGAACTGATAATTAAAAGTTTCAGTTATTGATCCCTCATTTTTTAATGTAAATGAAATTTCAGCATTTCCCAATGGGAGATTTACGGTTGGCTGAGACTCATAGCCTTCAACATTATTTTCGGAAAGTTCATTAACTATTAGGCTAAATGCGATTGGATATAAACTAGGTATTCGGTTAGCACGGTAAACTGCGCAAATTGGCTCACATAAATTATAATTCCCTCTCCAAACTTCCTCACCAATGTTTGTAACCTCTAATGAAGTACCATTTCCTCCAACTGTTGTAATTAAATAATTTCCATTATCAAGTTTTTGAGCATTCCCTGAAGCAAAACCAAAAAGTTCCTCAGGAAGAGAGTATTCCCACACTATTTGAGCTTGATCATTATTTAAACTAATCTCCAATACCCTCGAAGTCGGATATTCAGTACCTAAAAAACTTTCACTTAAATTACCATTATCAAATGTTACAATATTTCCATTATCTAGTATTTGAAGTCCATGCTGAAAACTAAATCCAATTTCATTACCCATAGAAACATCCCCTGATGGCATATCTCTACCCATGTTCCAAATTATATCACCACTGGGATAAGATATTTTTGTTATTCTAGATAAATGTCTTGTTGATATATATAATGCACTTTCTTGCTCAGAAAACATTAAAGCATTGACATGCGTCCAATCGTATTTTTGAAAACCAGTAGATGAGGATAACCACGTACCTCCAAGATCGTCAAAATCGTCCATTGAAAAATGATCAAATACGCTCCATGTCCAAACTATTTCTTTTGTATCTTTATCCCATTCTATTAGTTTATCCCCTAACCAAGGAAATTCAGCAGTAATTCCGTTAGCAGTAAATCCAAAGTCTTGATAATCACCTGTCCAAGGTCCGATAGGGATCGGACCCAACTGAGATGTTTCAACTATGCCCATATAATTGCCATTCGGAAGTTTAATTAAGTCATGATGGAGAAACTGATCATTTGGCTCCTCCCAAACAAAATTGGTGTTTAGACTAAATTCTATCCCAGGAAGATTGTGTTCTAATGAGTTGTCAGAATAACATCCTAAAAGATCTAGGGCATCATTTGTATTATAATAAACAATGTTATTTTCGCCTGTGTTCCAAATTTCTCTACCATTAAAGTCAATCATGGCACTATAGTAGTTATAAAATGAACTAAAAATAGTAATACCATGGTTTATATTATTTTCATCATAAATAATTGCAGTCGCATTCGAACGTTTTGAACCGGTTGAGAAGCTGAATGAATCGATCCAATCACTAAACAATGGAGAATCATAGTTCGGACGCACTCTCCAATAATAATTTGAATCCCAATCTATACTTTCTTCTTCTACAAAGACTAATGAGGTAACAGTAGCAACTTTAATGATTTCATCAAACTGAGAATCATAAGCTATCTCTATATTATAGCTACTTGCTCCAGGAACTTGATCCCATTCAAAAAGAACATGAATATAGTTAAGCTCGCTATTGTTAGGAGGATTAATTAAGCCCGCAGTTAATATCGTAAAAAATAAAGTATGAATAAAAAATAGA
>Ga0208127_1000453_pt1 | contig 21109 bp, 17 predicted proteins | sample ETNtaG_6_FD_185751 | JGI IMG/M metagenome (GOLD analysis project Ga0208127, IMG submission 185751) | Marine microbial and viral communities from oxygen minimum zone, Eastern Pacific Ocean - ETNP201306SV45 (SPAdes) (version 2) | ecosystem: Environmental > Aquatic > Marine > Oceanic ... | reverse complement strand
ACTGGTTAATTATTACATTAAAATGAAAGTTTTAAAATTTGGTGGTTCATCAATTTCAAGCGCTAAAAATATTGAAAGAGTTTTAAAAATAATTGAAAATTATAACTCTAAATTAATCGTTGTTTTTTCTGCAATTGGAGATACAACAGATGGTTTAATTCAATGTGGAAAACTTGCAAGTTCAAGAAACAATGATTACAAAAAAACATTTAATTCAATATTAAAAAATCACCTTGATATCTGTTCTACTTTATTTGATTTTGAGAATCAGAGCGAAATTTTGAGTCATGTTCAAAAAAAATTCAATGATCTTGATGATATACTGGATGGAATCTATAATTTAAAAGAGTTTAGCCCCAAAACATATGAAAATATTTCTGGATTTGGAGAATTACTTTCATATTATATTATAGGAAAACTAGCCCAGTACAAAGGATTTGATGTAATGATTAAAGATTCTCGTGAAATTCTAACTACTAAGCTTATTAAACTAGGCTCTAATCAAATTGATTACGAATTAACTCAAAGAAAATGGAACGAATTTTATGAAAAAGTTAAAAATAATTTAATTTTCATGCCAGGATTTATCGCAAGAGATAATTTTGGAAATAATGTTACTCTTGGAAGGGGAGGTTCTGATTTCTCTGCATCAATACTAGCATCGGTTGCAAATGCTGAAAAATTAGAAATATGGACAGACGTTAGTGGTATATTTACTGCTAATCCAAAAATAGTTAAACAATCACAGCCAATTGATTTTTTATCATACAAGGAAGCTATGGAATTATCACATTTCGGAGCTAAAGTTTTATATCCCCCGACAGTTAAGCCTGTAATGAACAAAAATATACCCATTTCTATAAAAAATACTTTTGATAGTGATAGTAAAGGGACATTAATTTCATCAAATTTTAATTCTAAGACTATTGTTAAAGGAATAACTCACATTGAAGATATTGCTTTATTAACAATCGAAGGAAGCGGTATGATAGGAATTCCAGGATTTTCAAAAAAATTATTTGAAGAAATTTCAAATAACAATATTAATATAATTATGATTACTCAAGCTTCCTCAGAGCATTCTATTTGTATTGGAATTCAAAAATCAGAAGCTGAAAAAGCAAAAAAAATAGTTGATGAAGCGTTTAAATATGAAATAGAAAGTTTTATATTAAACCCATGTAGAATTGAAAGTAAACTTTCAATAATTGCATTAGTTGGAGATAAAATGAAAAACCATCAAGGAATTAGTGGAAAAATGTTTAGCGCGCTTGGAAAGAACAATATAAATGTAAAAGCTATATCACAAGGTTCTTCAGAAAGAAATATAACTGCTGTAATAGAAGAGAATGATGTTAAAAAAGCTATTAATACCTTACATGAACGATTTTTTGAACAAAATATTAAACAAATCAATCTTTTTATAATAGGGATAGGAAATGTAGGTTCAAAATTATTAAATCAAATCAATCAACAATCTGAATATCTGAAAAACAAGCTCAAACTTAAATTAAGAGTAATTGCTATTTCCAATTCAAAAAAAATGATTTTTAATGAGAATGGGATTGATTTAGAAAATTATAATTCAAAGATTATCTCTGGTGATGATACAGATATTGAAAATTTTATTTCAAAAGCCAGAAAGTTAAATTTAAGAAACAGTGTATTTGTTGACAACACTGCAAGTTCTGAAATTTCAAAAACCTATAAACATTTTTTGAAAAATAACATCAATGTTGTAACATGCAATAAAATAGCATGTGCTGACACTTTTGAAAATTATACTGAGTTAAAAGAAATTTCAAAAAAATATGGTACTAAATTTTTGTTTGAAACAAATGTTGGTGCTGGACTTCCAATAATTGACACTCTTAATAACCTAGTTAATTCAGGGGATAAGATTATTTCAATTGAGGCTATTCTTTCAGGAAGTTTAAATTATATTTTCAATAATTATAACGTAAATAATAAATTTAGTGAAGTTGTTAAAAATGCAATGGACGAAGGTTATACAGAACCTGATCCCAAAATCGATTTAAGTGGAATAGATGTAGCAAGAAAGATATTAATTTTAGCTAGAGAAAGTGGTGAAAAAATTGAACTTAAAAATATCACTAATAATTCATTCATCCCTGAAGAATGTTTAAAAACACGTTCTAATTTGGAATTTTTAAAATCTCTTGAAGATAATGAAGATCACTTCAAGAAAATTCTATCCCAGGCAGTAAGTTCGAATTCAAAAATCAAATACGTTGCCGAATATAAAAATGGCGTTGCAAGTGTAGGTCTTAAATATATTAATAAAGATCATGATTTTTACAATCTTGAGGGAAGTGACAATATTGTTTTATTCAAAACTGAAAGGTATAAATCACAACCACTAATCGTTAAAGGTGCTGGAGCTGGTTCAGAGGTCACTGCAGCTGGAATTTTTGCTGACATAATTAGAGTAAGTAGAAATTAAATGAAAGAAATAAAAATTTTTTCACCTGCTAGCATTGCGAATCTTTCCTGTGGATTTGACATTCTTGGTGTATGTCTTGATAAAATTGGAGATGAGATTACAGTAAGAAAAACAGATAAAAAAGGAGTTACGATCAAAAAGGTTTTAGGAGAATCATTAAGTACCGATATCTCTGTAAATGTGGCTGGGGTTTCGGCAATGGCTTTGTTAAATGAAACTGAAGTTGACTGTGGTTTTGAAATTGAAATTAATAAAGGTATAAAGCCTGGTAGTGGAATTGGTAGTAGTGCTGCAAGTTCAGCTGGAAGTGTTTTCGCTATCAATAAGTTAATTGGTGAACCATATACTAAAAAAGAACTTATTAAGTTTGCTATGCAAGGTGAAATGGCTGCAAGTGATTCCAAACATGCAGATAATGTAGCCGCTGTTTTACTTGGAGGATTTACTTTTGTAAGAAATAGTGATGAAAATGATTATTTTAAACTGAACACACCTATAGAGATAGCTTTCACTGTAATTCATCCAAAAATAGAATTAAAAACCAAAGATTCTAGAGCAGTAGTTAAAAATCAAGTTCCAATTCAAAAAATGATAGAGCAATCCGCAAACCTTGGAGCTTTTATAAGTGGATTATATACAGAAAATTATGATTTAATTAGTAGATCAATTAAAGATGTTATTATAGAGCCTCTAAGATCTATTTTAATTCCAAAATTTGATGAAATCAAGTATGAAAGTATTAAAGCTGGTGCACTTGGATGTGGAATATCTGGTTCTGGGCCCTCTATATTTGCCATAAGTAAAGGAATACCTACAGCTAATCGTGTAGGTGAAGCTATGAAAAATGTTTACCAAGATCTTGATCTTGAATATGATATTCACATTTCTTGTGTTAATGACAAGGGTATACAAATATTAAACTCAAAATAATATGTATTATCAGAGTTTAAACGGAGAATCAACAAAAGTAAATTTCGAAACAGCTTTAAAAAAAGGCTTAGCTGATGATGGAGGTTTATACTTCCCTGAGAACATAATACCTTTGGATTCAGATTTCATAAATAATATTGAAAATTATTCAAATATTGAAATTGGATTAAAAGTAATTAAACAATTTATTGGCAAAACAATCAAAGAAACTGATTTAATAGAAATACTATCGAAAACAATTGATTTTGATTTCCCTCTAATCGAGCTTGAAAAAAACATATACACATTAGAATTATTTCACGGACCTACACTTGCCTTCAAAGATGTGGGAGCTAGATTTATGGCTAACTGTCTAGGTCATTTTAATAAAGATAATTCTAAATTAAATACGGTATTAGTAGCTACCTCTGGTGATACAGGAGCAGCAGTTGCAAATGGTTTTTATAAAGTAAAAGGAACAAATGTTATTATTTTATACCCCAAAAATAAAGTTAGTGAAATTCAAGAAAGACAATTAACAACAAATGGTAATAATATATATGCACTGAGAGTTAACGGTAGTTTTGATGATTGTCAAAAAATGGTTAAAAAAGCATTCATTGACAAAGAATTTAATGAAAAGTTTAATTTGACATCTGCTAATTCAATAAATGTTGCCAGATGGCTTCCCCAGTCACTTTATTATTTTTTTGCTTACAAAGTACTTAAAAAGGAAAATTTAGTATTTAGTGTACCTAGTGGAAATTTTGGAAATATATGTGCAGGACTAGTAGCTAAAAAGTTAGGCCTTCCTATCTCTCATTTTATTGCCAGTACGAATGAAAATGATACAATTCCGAGATTTTTTAAATCCCAAGTTTTGAAACCAAAACCAACAGTTCAAACAATTTCAAATGCGATGGATGTTTCTAAACCAAGTAATTTTGTTAGAATTCAAGAAATGTATCATAACTTTAAAAATCTTTCAGAAATAATGTCGTCGTATTCTTTCAATGATAAGCAAACACTTGATGCTGTAAAAAGAGTATATGAAAATAAAAATTATGTTCTTGATCCTCATGGAGCAGTAGGATATTTAGGTTTGAAAAAGTTCCTTTCTTCAAACCAAGACAGAATTGGTATTTTTCTAGAAACAGCTCATCCAATAAAATTTTCAGAACACATAGAAAAAGTAATTGAAAGAAAACTTGATGTTCCTGAAAGTATAAATAAAATTTTATTGAGTGAAAAAAAATATATTGATGTTAACAACTATAATGATTTCAAAGAAAAAATGCTCTTTTTGAAATATTAATCAAAAGAAAATTCCTTTGGTGGATTAATACCTTTTAAATGTTTTACAAAAAAATCCCATTTTCTTCTCATCATATAATTGTTCATGTCTCCATATGAATGTTTTTTGTTCGGAAATAATATCAAATCAAAATCTTTATTTGCTTTAATTAATTCTTCAACTACAAGCATTGTACTAGATGGAGGTACGTTATCGTCTAACATTCCGTGAGCTATCAACAATTTCCCTTTCAGATTTCCTGCAAAAAGTTGATTTGCTTGTGAATCATAATTAGTTTTATTGTTATTGGTTGTTTTCAAAAGACCATGCCATTTTTCACCCCAATCTGCTTCATAATTTCTATTGTCATGATTTCCTGAGGTTGATACTGCTACACTATAAAAATCCGGAAACTTAAATAGAGCTGCAGTTGAAGCAAACCCTCCACCTGAATGTCCCCAAATACCTACTTTTGACAAATCCATTGAATTGTATTTTCTAGATAATTGTTTAAGGGTTGTAATATTATCAGGAAGTCCATTATCACCCATGTTGCCATAATAAGCATCATGAAAAGATTTTGATCTTCCAGGGGTTCCCATGGCATCGACAGCTACAACAATAAAACCTAACTCAGCAAGAGCTTGGAAATCTCTTCTAAAAACAAAAAATGAGTAGTTCCCAACACTTCCACTTTGAGGGCCTGGATATATATAGTTTAGTACAGGGTATTTATTATTTTTATTAAAATTACTTGGAAAATACATAATACCATACAAGTCAGTTTTATCATCTCTAGCTTTAACTTTAAATTCAACTGGTTCTTGCCATCCATTAAGCTTTAAATCATCAGAATTTGAAAATGACAACTCTGAAAGGTTCTTTCCATCTCTATCTTTTAAAATTGAAACAGGAGGATTTACAGTTGAAGAATATGTAGTAACAAAGTAGTTCCAATTAGGGGATGGATTTATAGAGTGAGAACCCTTTTCGGGAGTTAAACATATTAATCCGCTACCATCAAAATTTATTTTGTAGAGATAAACATGGTATGGATTTCCTTTTTCTTTACCTCCAGCAGTAAAAATAATTTCTCTTTTATCATTGTCAATATGCATAATTTCTCTGACTAACCAATCTCCAATTGTAATTCGATTTTTTAATTTTTTACTTGATAAATCATATAAATATATGTGACCCCAATTGTCTTTTTCTGAATACCAAATAAACTCATTAGTATCAAATAAAACTCTCCAGTTTTCTGCCCTTAACCCAGATTCATAATAAGTTTCTACAATTTCTTTAAATATTGAGGTTACTTCACCTGTTTTTGAATCTGCAATTTGTAAATGAGCTTCTTTATGATCTCTTGAAGATGAAATGAATGCTAGTTTAGATGAATCTTCACTCCATTGAGAATCAAGCAACTCCCCTCCTCTTCCTGCAATATGATCTGTTGTTGTTGATCTTTGGAAATCATTATCCATTTGTAATTTTACAATTGACTTGGATTCAATGTCTATGATTATTCTTTCTATCTCAAAAATTTTTTCGTCACCAGGAAGCGCATATTTCCAGGTATCTAACTTAGGATGACCCACATTGGTTGTTGTTAAATGCATTTCACCTACTCCTCTTGCGTCTTGTCTAAATGTTGCAATTTTGGTGGAATTTGGACTCCATTTTAAAACAGGTTTGTCTGATCTAATCCAACCTGCATTATTGGTGGAATAACCATAATGTTTATATCCATCAAATGTCAATTGAACTCTTTCGCCAGTTTCAATGTTTCTAATCCAAAGGTTATATTTATCAATATAAGCTGCTAGTTTACCGTCAGGTGATAAAAACTCATCAGGATCTAGTTTTAAAGATTTAGAATTACTATCAAATTCTTGAGGGTTGCTTTTTTTATACTCACTTATTTCTAGGGAGGTTAAATCAATTTTTAAAGAGGAAATTTTATTCTTTTTTTTAATACGATAATGTAAAAATTCCTCATTATTCCACTCTTGGGAAATGATAATATCATTGTAGTGATGATACAAATCCCTACTCATATGAAAATAAGCGTTCTTATAATCTTCATGGGTTAGGGATTGTGAATTTACATTACTGTAAAACAACAATAACAAAATAACAGGAAAGGAAAAAAGTCTCAACTCTTTATTAATGCTATTGTAAAACATATTTCGAATCTACATAATAATTGCTGTCAATTTCAATTGATCCTTTTATTTTTTTAGATTTCCATTTTTTAGTAGGATAAATTCTTATTTTTTTTTGAGTTCCTAACACGTAGTCTGTTGCAATCAAATCAATTGGCATCTGAAAATCTTCAATAACATTATTCCATTTGTATAATATTTTACCATCAACTATTTTATATTCAAGAACTGGAATTCTGATATCTCTCAAATATTGATCAAAAAATGGTTTTAGATTAACATTTATTTTTTTTGAAATATAATTTTCAATTTCAGTCGTCGTTACAGTTTTATGATAAAAATCTCTATTCAAACCTCTTAAAACATTTCTCCATTTTTCATCATCATTAATGACATGTCTTAAAGTGTGTAAAAGATTTGCTCCTTTTGAATACATATCACTTGATCCGCCCTTGTTTACATTGTATGGGCCTATAAGTGGTTTTTCGTTTCTTATACCTCTTCTAGTTCCAATAACATATTCAGAGGCTGCTTTCTTACCATAATGATAATCAATGAATAGATTTTCTGAATAAGTAGTAAAACCCTCATGTACCCACATGTCTGCGATGTCTTTATACGTAATGTTATTAGCAAACCATTCGTGACCAGTTTCGTGAATTATTATATAATCAAATTTTAATCCCCAACCAGTTCCTGAAAGGTCTCTACCTAAATAACCTTTTTTGTATTGGTTACCATAAGTTACAGAACTTTGATGCTCCATACCTAAATAAGGTGTTTCAACAAGTTTGAAACTATCTTCATAAAATGGATATGGTCCAAACCAATGCTCAAAAGCTTGCATAGACTTGATTGCGTCTTTAAAGTGAATTTTTGCTTTTTCTAAATTATAACTCAAAACATAGTAATCCATGTCCAGATCACCCTTCTCACCCTTATAGACTTCTGAAAAATTAACATAATCTCCTATGTTAATATTTACCCCATAATTATTTATTGGATTTACAACCTCCCAATGAAATGTTGTAGAATCAGACATTTCTTCGATCTTTACAAGTCTTCCGTTTGAAATATTTGTTAGTCCTTTAGGTACATTTACGCTCATTAGCATACTTTCTGGTTCATCATACATGTGATCTTTGTTTGGCCACCATACACTTGCCCCTAATCCTTGACACGATGAAGCAATAAAATGATTACCGTTTCTATCTTTTTCCCATGATATTCCACCATCCCATGGAGCTCTAACAGCAACCCTCGGATTTCCTTCATAATAAACTGTAATTTCTTCTTTGGATCCGATGTTTTGTTGTTTTTTAAGTTTAATAAAATGTGCATTTCCATCATTAATAATTTCCAATTCAGAATTATCTTGAACAGCCTTAGTCAATTTTAAAGGTGTTTGAAGATCAATTTGCATCACATCATATGGTTTTAAAACAGTGTATGAAATTTTGTTAGATCCAGAAATTGATCTCTGTTCGGGATTAACACTTATATCAAGATGATACCTATTTAAATCCCACCAGGATCTTTCTTTGGTAATTGATCCTCTTAAAGTATCTTGTCTACTGAATTCTGTTTTATCACTTAGAATTCCTTGAGAAAATGAAATCAAAGGAAATAGAATAGTAAGAAATATTAATTTTTTCATGTTAATATATGTTATTTAATTTTATTGTAAGGTAATTAATTTTAATCGAAATTTGTATTGTAAATATACTATGAAAAAAACTTCACTCTTCGATATCCATTTAAAATTTAATGGCAAAATGGTGCCATTTGCTGGCTACAGTATGCCAGTTCAATTTGATGGTGTTAACTCTGAGCATCTACAAGTTAGAAATTCAGTTGGAATATTTGATGTCTCACACATGGGTGAAATTTTAGTTAAAGGAAATAGAGCCACTGATTTTTTAAATTACATATGTTCTAATGACATACTTTTAATGAAAGACGGAAAAGCTCAATACAATTGTCTAATTAATACAAATGGTGGTATTATCGATGATTTAATTGTATATAAATTAGGAGATGAAAATTATATGCTTGTAGTAAATGCGGCTAATATTGATAAAGATTGGAATTGGATCAAAAAACAAAACTCAAATTTTAATACTGAAATTAGTAATATATCTGATAAAACTTCATTATTAGCTTTACAGGGACCCAAATCTGAAAAAGTTTTACAAAAATTAGTAAATTTTGATCTCAACAAATTAACTAACTATTCTTTTACAATAGAAACAATTGATAAAATTAATAATGTAATTATTTCAAAAACTGGATACACAGGATCTGGTGGTTATGAGCTTTATGTTGAAAATGATCATGTTTTACACTTATATAAATTAATATTAGACTCTGGAAAAGATTATGGAATTAAACCTATAGGTTTGGCTGCCAGAGATACATTAAGGCTGGAAATGGGATATTGTTTATATGGAAATGACATTAATGACAATACAAATCCAATTGAGGCTGGTTTAAAATGGGTTACTAAAACAAATAAAGACTTTATTGGAAAAAAATTTATTTTAGAAACAATATCGAATGGAACTAATAAAAATTTAATTGGATTTGAATTAATTGACAGAGGAATACCTAGAAAAGGATATAAAATTTTTGATAGTGATAACAACGAGATTGGAATAGTAACCTCAGGTACTATGTCACCAATTTTAAAAAAAGGAATTGGCATGGGATATGTTTTATCCTCTCACTCAAAATTTGAGACTGAAGTATATATAGAAATCAGAAACAAAAAAATTAAATCTAAAATTGTAAAACGACCTTTCATAAAATTAAATGAATAAAATTTTAATTTTTGGGGGAAGCAGTTCAATTGGAAATACGATTTTTAAAGAGCTGAATCCATTCTATGACTTATATGCAACTTATTTCACTAAAAATAAATTTAGATCAAACAAAAGGTATGTTTATTATAATTTAGACAACGATCCTACCATTTTATTAGAAGATTTTAAACCTGATATAATTATTTCTGGACTTAAAGGAAATTTCAAAAATCATCTTAGATATTTTGAAAAAATTATTGACTATTGTGAAATAAATAATTCCAAATTGATGTTCATTTCTTCTTCAAATGTATTTGATTCATTCACAAACTTTCCCTCATATGAAGAGGATAAAACCTTTTCAAGAAGTTTATTTGGAAGGTTTAATATACATATTGAAAATAAAATTTTAAGAATGAAAAATAAAAACTGGTCAATAAATAGATCAGCAATGATTTTTGGGAAAAAATCAAAAAGAATAGTCCAAATAATGGAGAGTGTAAGTAAGAATGAAGCAATTGAAATTTTTCCAAATTTGATTGTAAATATCAATTCTGAGCAACAATTTGCAAAACAACTCCATTATATAATCAGCAGAAAATTAAACGGAATTTTTCATCATGGTAGTAAGGATTTAATTAATCACGAAGAACTAATTAAATTAATTACTTCTCTTTTAAAAATTAAAGAATGTAACTTCAAATATGTATTTACTACAAATGAAAATAGACATTTGTCATTATTATCAAAAAAAAATAAATTTCCAAATCATTTGAATTTTGACTATGAATCTATACTATCAGAAATTACATAAATTCATTTTATTAACTTTAAATTATAAATTCTATTAAAATATGGGAAGAGCATTCGAATTTAGAAAAGCAAGAAAAATGAAAAGATGGTCTGCAATGGCAAAAACCTTTACAAGAATAGGAAAAGATATTGTTATGGCAGTTAAAGAGGGTGGAGCTTCTCCTGAAACAAATTCAAAGCTAAGAGCGGTAATTCAGAACGCTAAAGCTGCAAATATGCCCAAAGATAATATCGAAAGAGCAATTAAAAGAGCCTCTGACAAATCAACAGGAGATTTTAAAGAAATTATTTTTGAGGGATATGGTCCCTACGGAATTGCAATTATTGTAGAAACAGCAAGTGATAACAATAACAGAACTGTTGCAAACATCAGAAGCTATTTTAATAAATATGGTGGAAATTTAGGTACAGCAGGATCTGTTGAATTTATGTTTGACAGAGTTTGTAGTTTTAAAATTAATACAGAAATTGATTTAGAGGAGCTTGAGTTAAATTTAATTGACTTTGGAGTTGAAGAAGTTTTAAAAGAAGAAGAATACGTTTTAGTATACTCCAACTTTGAAAACTATGGTCAGATACAAAGAGAGCTAGAAAATCAAGGAATAAAAATAATTTCTTCTGAATTCGAAAGAATTCCCAAACAGTTTAAAAATCTAGATGATGAAAAAAAAGAAGAGGTTAACATATTAATTGAAAATATCGAGGAAGATGATGATGTTCAAAATGTATTTCATAATATGAATTAGCTAGGAATATTCAGGTATTTTACCCTTAATACCATTAAAAAAACTCCTTAGTTCATGTATATCTTTATCAATATCTTCAGTTAATTGATAGGGTTTTGAGATAATAATTTTTTTGTTTTCGAAATCTAAAGCTGCACAAATTACTGGAACTTTAGTTTTTTTTGCTATATAATAAAAACCCGTTTTCCATTTATCAACTTTTTTTCTTGTTCCCTCTGGAGAGATACCTAAAATAAAAGTGTCTTTTTGATTAAATATTTGAGCTATTGAGTCAACTGTATTTGAATAACTACCTCTGTCAACAGGAATCCCTCCCAGCCATTTTAAAAAATATTTTAAAGGAAATTTAAATAATTCCTTTTTTCCAATGAAACTTACATTTTTCTTTTTGAACAAACTTCTAGCAAAAATTGCGATAAAAAAATCTATCCAATGAGTGTGAGGTGCTGCTATTATAACACACTTTTTAGGAAAATTAGTATCTCCAATTATTTTCCAATTAAGAATTTTATAAAAAATGAATCTTCTAATTTTGATCATTCAAAAAGTTTTCTAGCTTTTAATAAATCATCCATGGTATCAATTCCAATAGTTTTAAAATCTGTTTGAACCATTTTAATTTTTTTACCTTTTTCTAAATATCTCAATTGTTCGAGTTGTTCGATCATTTCAAGTCTTGTAGGACTTGAGTTGTAAAATTCAATTAATGCATTCTTTCTAAATCCATAAACCCCAATATGTTTATAATATTTTATACTTTCCTTTGATCTGTTGTATGGAATTGGATTTCTTGAAAAATATAATGCAAAATCATTTGAATCTGTTATTACTTTAACTGAATTTGGGTCGTTTAAAGTTTTTTCATCGTTAATTTCTTCCATTAAAGAACATAAATCTACTTCTTTATCACTATCATTTAGAAATATATTTATTAGCTTATTTAGACTTTTTTCATCGACCAAAGGCTCGTCTCCTTGTACATTAACTATGACGTCAACATCTAAATCTTTAGCAAATTCAGCAATTCGATCAGAACCTGAAAAATGCTCTTTATTACTGAACAAAATATCATTGTGAAGTGGTTTTAAAAAATCGTAAATAACTTTTGAGTCAGTAACCACATAAACCTTTTCAAATAGATTGGTTTTAATTGTATTATTTAAAGTAGATAATATAATAGGAATACCTCCAAGATCCATCATTAGCTTTCCAGGAAGCCTTTTTGAATCATACCTTGCAGGTATCATAGCAATTATTTTCAATGCTCTAGTTTTATTTCAAAAATACATTTTAATTTTAAAAGCCGATTAAATATAATTTCTTTTCTGATCTAGTTACAGCTGTGTAAAGCCATCTTAAATAGTCTATATCAATTCCATCTTTTAGGTATGGTTTTTCTATAAAAACAATTGGCCACTGACCACCTTGAGATTTGTGACAAGTTAGAGAATAAGAAAATTTTACATTGAGTGCATTGAAAAATCGGTTTTCTTTTATTTTGACAAACCTTTTGTAATTTGATTTTAAATTAGAATAATCCTTTTGAACTTCATTGTAAAGTAAATTTGATTGTTCATATGTTAAATTTGGATAATCAGAGTTTAGAGTGTCTAGAATTATTACAGTATCTATTACAGGTTGCTCTGGATAATCAACAAGTTTAATTTTGATTTCAGCAAATTTAAAAGTGTACAATTCTTTTATAGAATAAATCTCTAACACTTCAACTATATCACCATTAGCCAAAAATGAAATATTTAAAGACTCAGAGGACCAGAAGTAATTATTTTTAGTGATTATTAATAAATCACCAACTGATATAATATTTTCATAAGATAAAATAGTTTTTCTAATCTGTTGATTATATAAATTTGCTCTTTTATTCGATCTAACTATAATCATAGTATTGTTTGGTCCATAACTGTTATATGAGGATTCTATTTTTTCTTGAATTTCAAATCCATCATTTAAAATCTCAACATCTTCAAAAATTTCAAATTCAAAATTTAAAATGTTATCAAAAATATTATTCCTAATTGTTGTTGCATTTTTTAATATTCCAGAGAAATTAGACTGCCTAACAACTTGACTTAAAGTAAATTGCATAGATTTTATTCCATATGTTTTTAATATAAATTCAGAATCCAAAGCTGGACTGATACTTTGTTTTACTGGGGGAAGTTGAGCAGTATCACCCAAGAAAATTACTTTTGAATTTGATTTAAAGTCAACATACTTAAAAATATCCGACAATAAAGACTTTCTTTTAAATAAATCAGTGGAATTTAAAGTATCGGAAATCATTGATGCTTCATCTACTATAAATAGGGTGTTTTTTATTTTGTTAAGTTTTAATGTTGTTTGAAATTTACCAAATTTATCGACAGAAGAATAATATATTTTTTTATGAATAGTGTACGATTTTTTTCTTGTATAATTTGACAATACCTTAGCTGCTCTTCCTGTTGGTGCAAGCAAACATATTTTAAAATTTATGTACTTTACGTTATTAGCAAGAGATTCCATAAGAGAGGTTTTTCCTGTTCCTGCATAACCTTTTAGAATGTATAATCCCTCACCATTAGTGTTGGTTAAGAATTTACTTAATGATATAATAGCATTTCTTTGATCATCTGTTGGTTGAAAAGAGAATTTTTTAATTAAAAGTTTAGAAAAATCATGAAAATCCATCAAAAATTTCAAATTATATTCTATATTGGGCGATTAGAAAAAAATTGTAGTTTTGTTAAATATAATTAAATAATCAATGGAATTTTTATCAAAATATAAGAGAATTATTGAATCGTTTTTATGGGTATTAATTTTAGTATTTGCATACCAGGTATACAACTCTATAAATGCTCCAATAAAATTTAACGAAGTTAAAAACGAAAGATACTTGAAAGTTATCGATAAGCTAAAGGATATAAGAAATGCTCAGATAGCATACAAAAGTGTTAACGGAGTTTATGCGGACAATTTTGATGGTTTAATCAAATTTATTGATACTGCTCAGTACACGCTTATCCAAAAAAGAGATTCTAGTTACATGAAATACAATAGGGTATATAGAATTGATATGCTTGAAGAAATTGTTGTGATTGATACCTTAGGTTTTGCATCAGTAAAAGATTCTTTATTTGGAAATTCTGACAGATATAAAACTATGGCTCAAGTACCAATTGATGGAATTGATAAAACATTTTCTATAAAATCTGATGTAATCGATAAAAACGGATATAATGTTCCTGTCTTTGAAGTAAGGATTTCAAAAGATGATGTTTTGTTCGATCAAAACAAAGACTTATTAAAGCAGGAAAAAGCCTTAATGTCAGTTGATGGTGTAAATGGTCCTGATCTAGTACTAGGATCTATGACAGAGGTTAGCACCAATGGAAATTGGCCAACCACCTATGATGCTATCGCAAGAAAATAGAAAACTTAACGAGAGTCAAAATTTAAAAATTAATGTTAGTTTAAATGAACTAACAATTATTTTAAAAAGTGTCAGTGAAAACACAACAATATTTTCAAAGAACCTAAAATTTCCAGAAAATTCCTCAACTGATGTCTTACTTGATAAATTAAAGCTATGCCTAGAAAAGCATGAGCTAAGAAATGTTCTTAAAGTCAAGCTAGTTGTCAATAATGACTTATCCGTACTAGTTCCTAATAATATATATGATAATGATCTTAAACTTAATTATCTTAAGTTTAACTCAGAGGTTTTAGAAAATGACACAGCTGAGGTTGATGAGTTAATTGAAATAGATGCCAAAAATGTTTATATACCCTATGCCAACATAAATAATTTTTTAATTGATAAATTCGGTTCTTTTGAATTTTATCACTACACAACTCTTCTGATTCAAAATATTTTCAATAAAATTGAATGTTCTGATTGTGTTCATTATTACGCTAACGCACAACATAATTTTCTAAACATTATAATTTTTAAGGGAAAAAGTTTAATTTATTCCAATTCCTTCAACTATAAAACGAAAGAAGACCTTCTTTATTATATACTTTTTGTTTCAAAACAACTTAATGTTGTTAATTCGGAAACTGAAATTATGTTTGTTTCTAACAATAAAGAAGCATCAGAAGAATTTAATTATTTAAAAAAGTTTGTGAAAAATACAATTCACGTTGAAGAGAGTATTGATATTTAGATTTATTGTAATCATATGAGAATAATTTCCGGCAACAACAGAGGAAAAAAAATTAATATTCCAAATAATCTTCCAGTTAGACCTACAACTGATCAATCAAAAGAAGCTCTTTTTAACATATTAAATAACCACTATTTGATTTCAGAAATTAAAATTCTTGATCTATTTAGTGGAAGTGGAAATATTAGCTACGAATTTGCATCAAGAGGATGTAATGAAATCTACAGTGTTGATAGAAACATTAAATGTGTGAAGTTTATTAAAAAAATTTCAAATGAATTAAATCTCAATTTAAACGTTATAAAAGCTGATGCATTAAGTTTTATAAAAAAAATAGACATAAAATTTGATGTCATTTTTGCCGATCCACCCTACAACTATAGCACAAAAGAATATTCAATTATAATTGATAAAGTATTTGAAAAAAAGTTGTTAAATGTAAACGGTTTATTAATCATTGAACATTCAGAAAAAATAAAACTTGACGAATACATTAATTATAAAAAATCATATCATTATGGAGGATGTTCGTTTAGTTTTTTCGAAATATAAATAACTTAATCCCAGTAATTTATATACTTAAATATAATTCTATACTTTAAATTTTAAAAAAAACACTTATTGGTTTATGATCAGATAAATTTATGTTATGTTTTACAAAATTATTTACAGAAATTGATGGTGTTGTAAACATAAAATCTATCCTCATTGGGATCTTGCCAAGTCCATATGTTGAGCCAAATCCTCTACCCTTTTTCAAAAAAGAATCATCAAAGTGATTGCTAATTTTTTTGTAAACAAATGAATACGGAGTACTATTCAAATCGACCGAAATAACACTAGGGACTTCATTTTGATTTACATTAGAAATCAAATAATCAATTTGTTTATTTTGAATTTCATAGACATGTTTTGTCCTTTCTAGAACCTTTTTAAGTGATTTTTTATCCATTTTTAAAGAAACTAGATCTAAATTATATGATTTAAGATGTGAGTTGTAGATTCTTACAGTATCATTTTGAGAAACCACATCAATGAAAATTGCTAAAATTTTTCCATATTGATCATCAATATTTCCTTTTTTTACTATTTTTTTATTTGAAAAAAGAGCTAACCCAACATTTTCTCCATTTAATCCAAAATGACTATTCTTATAGTGATTAAATAAATATTTATAATCGTTATGAAATTCTTGTAAAGACAAAACATCAGGTGAGTTAACTTTAGAGAATTCTGATATTTTTTCAGCAATTGAATCTGACTTAATCCAATTATAATGATTAAATAATCTTACATTATAACTCATTATTTGACTAAGGTTATTGTCGCCTGAATAAGAGTTGGAATTAAATAAATAAATTGGATTTGATATTGAAATAAACAAGAACACAAGAGAAAGAATAAATCTAAAATCAAATTTTAAAATCCAGTAAATCAAAAAAAGTAAATTTAAAATGAAAAACTGAGGATAAAACACGCTAATAAGTGAATAATCAGAGAGAATATCTAAATAGAAATTATTAATAATATAGCATGAAAATAAAAAAAGACATAGAATAGAATTTAATGTGAATACAAATTTTCCGAAAATCGTATTTTTTTTTGAATTCACTACTTTCCTGCTTTGAATAAAGTTTCTTTTTCTTTTTTACTTAAGCTATCGTAACCAGATTTACTTATTTTATCAAGAATTGCATCTATCTCTTTTTGATTTATTGAATTAAAATTTGTTTTTTTTCGAAAAGCTTTGTAGTTCTTCTTTTTGTTTTTATTAGATCCTTTAAAAATAAAATTATAAAAAATTAATATCCATTTAGCAAAATCTTCTCCTTTACTAATTTTATTTTGATAATAAAATCCAATAAAAGCGCCTCCAAGATGAGCTAAATGTCCTCCTGAATTTCCTGAGGGTATCTGAATTACATCAATTATGAGTAAAACAGTAGCTATATAAATAATTTTAACATCAAAGATTAACAATCTAATTTTAAAATCAGGATTGTAAGATGTCAAAAAAATAAAAACAGACATTACTCCTGCAGATGCTCCAATCATTGAAGATTTAAGATTATTAAAAGCTGGGAAAATATTGTAACTGACCAAATAAGTAAGAGATCCTGCAACAATTCCAAGCACAAAAGCTTTTATAAACTTTTCTTTACCAAATAGATTTAGCACAACTGATCCACTTATGTAAAGAATAACCATATTGCCTAATAAATGCCATAAATCTGCATGAAAAAATGCGTAAGTGAAAATAGACCAGGGTTTCCATATAATTTCATTAATATCAGGAGATACATCAAAAAACTTAAGAATAGAAAACTCATCAAGCTTAAAAAGGAATAAAAAAGTATTTATGAAAAAAGGTAATATAAAACATACAACCATTACAGCAATGGTTTTTTGAAGAATATCTAAATGCCTGAACTTAATTGAAATATCACTTATCAGTCCCATCTCTTGTCATTAAATTGATTTTTTTTCCAATATAAAACCATAACTAGACCTATTAAAGCTCCTCCAATATGAGCAAAATGAGCTATTGGTCCTACAGAATATGATGAAACACCAAAAAACAAATCTATTAAAATTAATAATGGAACAAAGTATTTTGCTTTGATTGGAAACGGTAAAAACAACAGCATAAGTTTAGAGTTTGGAAATGAAAATGCAAATGCCACTAAAGTTCCATATATGGCACCAGAAGCACCTACCATGACGCTATTAAAAGAACTTATAGCGTTGTTATAATCAATCTGACTCATATAATTTAAAAGTTGCTGAGGATCGCTCAGAGATAAATTGTTCAGCTCTACAACATCATACAAATTTTTTACTTGTAGATAATATATAGCCATTTGTAAAAATGCTGCGCCAAGTCCTGATGAAATATAAAAAAATAAAAATTTTTGTCTACCCCACATTTGCTCTAAAGGAGAACCAAACATCCACAATCCAAACATGTTAAATAAAATATGAGAAGGACTACCATGCATAAACATGTGAGTCAAAAACTGAGTAATTAAAAACTTGTCATTTTCATAATAGTGCAAAGCCAGTAAATCATAGGAAAGATTACCTAAAAATTGTGAACCAAAGTAAAAAATTACATTAATTATTATTAGTTGCTTTATTGTTTCCGGGACTGATCTCATTTAAAAAAATTACTAATTTCACTTAATGATATAGATTTATGTATCAACTTTCCAAATGGACTGATTCTAGAGTCTTTACAGGCAAACAAATTATTTACCATCATTTCAATAGCCTTTTGATTTGTTTTTACATTTGTATTATATGATGAATGTTTCGAAAGAACTTTAGCTACTAAATCATTTAATGTATGACTTAATTTATTTTCACTTATGTCACCATATTCAATAAAGTCCTGAAATAGGTTATTTATGAGCTCATGATTCAAAAATGGATGAACAGCAGAAATTTCAATTAAATTATCATCAAAAACAGTAAACTTAAAACCTAAATGAATTAGAGAACTTTTTATGGATTTCAAATATTCAATCTCACTATTATCAAACTCTAGTTTTAAAGGAAATAATAAAGTTTGACTTGGATTTTTTTTGTTAGACAATTCCTTTAAAAAAACTTCATACATTATGCGTTGCTGAGCTCTTTTTTGATTAATAATCACAAGACCTGCTCTATTTTTTGTAATTACATACCTTGAATCAAGCTGAAATGCAGGTAGAGAATCACTTAAACCCAAATTCATTTCGTCAACAACATTTAATTTATCATCACTCTCATAACTTTCAAAAACAAAATCTTTTGATTTGACATCAACAGGGTTTTTTAAATTATTAAATGGGTTAAATGCTTGATCGTATTCGACTCTTGGAATATTTGCCGATTTGTCTTTAAAACTATACGGTGTATTTAAATTAACATTACTATTAAAGTCAATTGTTGGACTAATATTAAATTGCCCTAAACTATGTTTAACTGATGAAATTAGAATAGCATATATAGATTGGTCGTTATCAAACTTTATCTCAGTTTTATTAGGATGTATATTCACATCAATAGTTTCAAGAGGAACATCAATTTTAATAAAATATGAAGGATGATAGTCGTCTAGAATCAATCCTTTATAGGCAGTTTTAATAGCGTGATGAAGATGGTTGTTTTTAATAAATCTTCCGTTAATAAAGAAAAATTGAGATGATCTTGTTTTTCTAGAATATTCAGGTTTAAAAACAAAACCTTTGATTTTAGCTATTTCAGTATTTTCTTCAACAGGAATCAATTTTTGTTCTGAAGATCTACCAAAAACTCTAATTATTCTTTCTTTGAATATCGATTTATTCAAATTAAAAAGCTCATTATCATTGTTTGTAAAGACAAAGTTTATCTTATGATTTGAAAGGGCTATTCTGTGAAATTCATCAATTATATGCTTTAGTTCAACATTATCTGATTTCAAAAAATTTCTTCTTGCAGGAATGTTGTAGAATAGGTTTTTTACAGAAATTGAGGTGCCTTTTATTGCAACAACCTCATTAAATGCAGTTTGCTTTCCTCCTTCAATTTTTATTTGATTACCTAAATTACTATCCTCTAAACAGTTTGAGGTTATCGTGATTTGGCTAACTGAGGCTATACTTGATAGTGCCTCACCCCTAAAACCCATTGTTTTGAGGTTAAACAAATCTTTTGAATTAGTAATTTTCGATGTAGCATGTCTTAAACAGCACAATTTTAAATCATCTTTGTCAATACCTGATCCATTATCAATAACCTGAATTAAAGTCTTACCAGCATCTTTTATGTATAATTTAATTGTTTGAGCACCACTATCAATAGAATTTTCAAGCAATTCTTTGACTACAGAAGATGGACGTTGAACAACTTCACCTGCAGCAATTTGATTTGCTACGTTTTCAGGCAGCAATTTAATTATACTCATTTTTAAAATTTAAGTAAAAATTGATAGATCGAAGTCAATTATGTAAAGAAACAATAAAACTAAAATCATAATTATAAAAATTAAAGTTTTGGAAAAACTACTATTAGATCTATTTCTATAAATTAGCCTTTCCTCACTCCATTTTGATGATATATCGTAAGAACTTCTACTTCTTTTTTGTTTTTGATAAACAGAGTCGAATTCATAGATATTATCATTCGATTTGTCCTTCAGATATCGAGGGTTATAATTAAATTTTTTGTTTTTATTAAGCTTAAATAAGTTTACTTTCAATTGATTAATGATTTAAATCAAATGTACAAAATTGAGTGTAAATTTTAGATAAATGATCAAAAGGGATTGTTTATATTTGAGACAATGAAATTTGAAAATATCCAAAAACTAAAAGAACTCATAAATACTTCCAATAATATTGTAATAATTCCTCACACAAACCCAGATGGAGACGCTTTAGGAAGTAGTTTAGCTCTAAAAGGAATATTTGACAGACTAAATAAAAACTCGTTCGTTATAAGTCCTAACAAGGCGCCGGACTTTTATGAATGGGCTCCATATTTTAATGAAATAAAATATTATGAAGACAAACCTAATGAATGCTCTGAAATAATTAAGGAATGTGATCTAATTTTTACTTTAGATTTCAATGATCTTTCTAGAATTGGTGAATTAAGTACTAGCGTAAATCAATCAAATGCCAAAATCATAATGATTGATCATCATCAAAATCCAAAAAATTATGCTGAATTAACTTTTTCATTTCCTGAAATTGGCTCAACATGTGAACTTTTATA
>Ga0208127_1000452_pt1 | contig 21154 bp, 17 predicted proteins | sample ETNtaG_6_FD_185751 | JGI IMG/M metagenome (GOLD analysis project Ga0208127, IMG submission 185751) | Marine microbial and viral communities from oxygen minimum zone, Eastern Pacific Ocean - ETNP201306SV45 (SPAdes) (version 2) | ecosystem: Environmental > Aquatic > Marine > Oceanic ... | reverse complement strand
AATACCCCGGCCCCTTGGGGTAGTTTGGATATCCTTCGACCCTGCGGAGGTTGAGACCCGTGTTCGAATCGCGGAGGGGCCGCCAACTCAAGATGTTGCCCGCTCTGCGGCGTCAGCCTCAAGTCGCTTCGCAACTGGTGCGTGGTGCTTGGCAACCTGTCGCATGAAGTATTCATCAGAAGCATACAGCTCATCTTGGATAAGAACACGCGGGGAGTCTGAAAGCAATTCAACCAAGCTCAAGACATCGTCGTAATGGTAGCAATATTCGAACTGAGATGAATCTTGCACAACCTTCGTCCACTTTCGTTGATTCTTTTTCTTGAAGTAAATGGTAAATCCATCAACCAACGGATTGGCATCCGTTACTCGCCATTTCCAGCCATCCGTTCCCTTGACTTCAACAGCAGCTTCTTCGGGCTTGAATTCAGCAGCAGTTGTGGATTCGATCCATGTCTTCATCGCTTTGGAAGCTGGACTTTCATTCAATCCATAGAGAAGGAGCATGGCTCTTCGTAGAGGACCATGTGCAGGATGTTGAATGAATTTGTCATCGTTCAGCAGCATCAAAAAATACGAATCGAGAATGTCACAGCCTGGCAGGTCTGCCACGTTCTTGTAGTCGGGTTGAATGCAAACAGATGTCTCTTTCCCCTTCGTTTCCCCTTTTCGGGTTGTTTTTGTTGTCTGTAGGCCGCTTCCTCCTGCAAATGGGTTCTTCAATCGAGAAAGGATCGATTCAAGAGGAATGGTATACGTAGCAAGATTGCCGAGAATAACGACATTTTCCACATCAAAGAGAATCCTATCTGGATTTTTGTTGATGGTTTTCATCAGATAATCGAACGATGTGTGCATTGCTTCGAAACTATCGTTGATTTGTCCTTGAAATTGCTCAAGCTTCTTTGTTTGGTATTCTGCCGAGGATGAGGGGTACTCGATTTCTTCTTCAGCCATTTGAAATGTCTCGTCGTCCATGAACATCTCTCAATTCGAGAGTATTTGAACTCAAGATGGCCAATGGACAATTTCCCATTCTTGTTCCTCTGCAAATTTTTGCAGTGGTCCTTCTGGATTGACAGCGATTGCATGGCCACATATTCGCATAAACCATGAATCTGCAAGTGTGTTTCCATAGCCATAACACTTGGACAAATCATGTTCGTTGATCTCAGCATCCTTCTGCACAACAGGCACCTTTCCTTTTCGCCGTGGCACAGACCACCCTCGTTCAGATCCTGACAACCAACCTGAACGTGTTTCAGGCCCACATCCATAAACAGCATCCATGCCGAGAACGCGCGCCATGGCCTCGGCCATTGGTGCAACCGTCGCAGTCACCAACACCAGGCGATGGCCTTGATTTCGGTGCCATTCCAATCGATCCCATGCTCCTTGGGAGATTTTTGCTTTGAGCGCCGATGCTGCGATTTCATCTGAATATTGTTCAAGGATGCGCCACGATGCAAGCGATAGGTGTCCACGATTCCGTAGAGCATCATACGGTGCCTTCCCGGTGAGAAGTCCAAACGTCGCTCCAAGTACCCATGCAAGCGTTGCGTGTGGAATCCTCCATGGGCGTCTTTTGGCAAGAACGCCCGTCAATGTCTTTTCGCTTGAAGCGTTCAACAATGTCCCATCGAGATCGAAGTATGCCGCAACCTGACTCTCCTCGCCCATGGCATGAGCAGACATACAGAACTCATGAGTTCGTCGGTTGATTTGCTCTCCCTAAGGTTATAATCAAGTGATGAATCCCTAAGCGTGATGCAGAAAAGAGGCATAGTTTTCTTAGCCTCAATACTACTCTTTTCACTAGGATCTGCGTTAGCTGAAGATTCACAAATCATTGATCCAAATGAAAGCGAGGGGGAAACCTTCGTCGTTACCGTTGATAGTACAAACCTTAGGTTCTCACCGGATTCTATCACGTTAAATGAAGGAGATACTGTAAGATTTTTCTGGGATGGGCAACTTCTTGCTCACAATGCTGTTGAGAATAACGGATTATTTGATTCTGGAGATCCTGAAACGAGTGTAGACTATAGTTACACTTTCGCAATAGGGGAGAACGGTACCTACGAATATGTTTGTGAGCCACATGAAGCATTTGGGATGGTTGGAACAATCGTTGTCAACCCCCTGCCTGTGAATGATACCGAGAGTCCTGAACCTCCATCGAGTAATGACGAAGATGATGAAAATGCATCGATGGCAAGTGGGTCGATTTCACTCCTATGCTTTTCTCCTTGGTTTATTGGAATGTTTCTCTTAGTCGGTTATCTCTTTTCAAAGAAAGAGCGATACCATCTCGCTGTTATTCTCGAAGAGGAGAAAGTCATCGATGAATCTCGATCTTCAACCGAAGAAGGGAAGACATTGGTCGAAAGTTATCGGGCTCGGGTGTTGACCCTCTGTGCACTTTACGTCGCACAGGGCATTCCATGGGGATTCATTACCGTGACTTTTGTAACATATCTGGCCGTTGAAGGCGTTGAGGCGGGCCAACTTGCGTTTTTACTCACACTCGGAACACTTCCTTGGTCAGTTAAGTTCCTCTGGGGACCAATTATCGACCGTTACCAATTCCCAGGAATGGGTAAGCGAAGACCTTGGATTTTGATCGCACAGACTGGGATGATCATCGTTCTCAGTTCGATGTTGCTGATTCCAAATATGTCATCCAATGTAACATTGGTCGGCATTATGTTCCTTGTTTACAACATCTTTACAGCGCTACAAGACGTTAGTACGGATGCGCTTGCTGTCGATATCCTTGAACCACACGAATTTGAAAAGGTCAACAGCTACATGTTCACCTCAAAGGCTGTTGGTGGAATCATGGGTGGAGCTGGTTTGGGAACCATCATCGGATTTGTAGGGATCAAGGGTGCGATTGTTCTGCAAATTCCAATCCTCGTTGCCATCATGCTCGTTCCTTTATTCATGACCGAAAGGCCGGGAGAGAAGTTGTTTCCATGGAGTGAGTCTTCTGAGAAGAAGGTTGAACAACAAACGATTGAACAGAAGAATTTCAAAGAGATCTTTGAAAATATCAAGATTGCATTCTCTTTCCGTTCAGCGCAACTCGGTGTTTTGTTGAGCCTTATCATTTCGCTTTCGTACTTCCTGATCCCTATTCTTCCGCTTCTCTTTGTCCGCGAATTGGGATGGACTGAAGAGCAATTCAATGCCACCAAAGGCGGTGTCATTCTTATCGTCACAATGCTGGGCTACATGGTTGGTGGGCAATTAGGCAAACAGTTTGGTGGCAAATCAATCATCATTGGTGCAGCATTTTCTACCGCACTCATTACCATGATTTGGGGAATGAATGAATCATTGTGGAGCAATGGAATCTTCATGATGACCGTTTGGAGTCTGCAAACGTTTGTTTGGGCGATGGTTTCAATCAACATCTACTCGCTCATGATGCGGATAACATGGACGGAAGTTGGCGGGACGCAATTTACAGGATACATGGCAATGATGAATCTTTCAGCAATCATTGGCTATCAGTTAACTGCTCCATTAGCAGCAAGGTTTGATTATTCAACGCTGTTTTACATCGCAGCATTGCTTGAAACCGTTGTCATCTTCGGAGCGATGTTTATCGATCCTGAAGAAACAAGACGAGAGATGGCAAAACGTATCCCGGAATGATTGCGTTTCTCTTCAAATGATTGAAGAATTGACTTGGTGGGAAGTGAAGGCGACAACCGAAGTCACTGAGGCCTAATTGTCATCCGAATCGAGACATCCATAGACCCGGCGTCCAGCACGATGATCTTGCCACCAGGTGAGTTTGTCTGCAAGATGTCTTGGAATGAAGAAACCGACCTTTCGAGGCGTTAGACCATGATTTCGCATGGTTCGATCATGGGATAGATTGGCCACAATCGATTGAGCAGAACAGCCTGGATTGGCTGTCACAAATCGCATGATTTCTTCTTTCAGTCGTTCAAAGCGTGCTTTTTTCTGGGAACCCTTTCCTAATCTTCGGGGAGACATAAACACGAATGTTTACGTTTACACTTATCAAACAAATGGGGGGTTTCCCTATTCCATTGTAACCGGTTGCGTGGTCTTCCAATTGGCCGTAGCCAGTTTCTTGGCTTTTCCATCAGCGATGATTGGAGCGATTTTATTGAGTCGACCATGCATGCCATGAACTTGGAATTTAACACGCAATTCGGCCGTCATGGATGCTTCAAGCGCCTGCATTTGTTCATCATCCAATTCGGTGCTTGCAAGTGCTTCTCCAGTCGTAATCGATGAAATTGTGAAGGTTTTATCCTTGCACGAAAGCGACGGCCTGAAGTCCATATCATCGGGATGATTCATCCAAACAGAGATATCGAACGAAAGGGTATCACGAATATTGACTCGACTGATTTCAACTGATTCAACCATGCCACTCAATCCTTCCAACCATCGGCCATTCAAACCCTTTTCGTCGTATCCTACTCGAATGCTATTTCAGTAATAACTGGTTCATGGACAATAATTCGAAGTGTTAAGGTCCAATCATTACCTGGATCTGGATCTGGCAAAAACTCAACCGCAGGGTCCGGATTGGTTTGCAATGCCTGCACGAAAAGATTCCATGGGTTTTGTCCAAAATCTTGGCCTGGACGATTCAAGATTAGTTGCAAAACCATCGCTTCAGAATCGGCTTCAATGATTTCATCAAGTCCTTTCGGGTTGAGTTCATTTGCAATAATCGTTGCTTTCGCATTCTCGGATTGTGTAATGTTTCCGCCCTCTGTTTCAGCTTCTTCTCTGAATCCATCTCCTGGAATCGAAATGAGAAGAGAGAAGTTATCGTAGGGTTGAATGACGTCATTTTCCAATTCAAGCATTGCTTCAAAGGAAAGAATGCGCCCTTGTTGGCCCGGTAGAATTTCTTGTGTCCACTCTTCACCTTCCGCAAGGTAATCAGACCATGATAGATCGATCGCCTTCTCTTTCCATTCAATGTTGAATTGGCGTGATGAGACATTGATTTCGAACACTTCTGTAACGACTCCGCCTTGTCCATCATCAATGGTCAATGAACCAACGTAGAGACCGCTACTGTTGGTTGGAAGCAACACTTGTGGCTCGGTTGAATCAATATCATTGCGCCCATCGCCATCACTATCCGAATCAACGCCCCAGTCCAGATCCCATTGATACATGAGATCGCCAGACTCTGGGTCGACTGAGCCTGATGCATCAAGGAGGACTGCATCCCCTGCTCTTGGATTCTCGGGGTAATTCAGAACAATCGTTGGAGCACCATTGACGATGACGACTGCAAACGCTTCGTCAACACCCCCTTGATCGTTCTCGACTTCAAGAGAAACGGTGTATGCGCCAAAGATGTTGTAAACATGAGATGTAAAGCCTGTGACGGTTTCCGAAGTCTCACCATCACCAAAATCCCAACGATAGGCGGTGATGATTCCTTCAATCGCATCGGATTCTCTCGCATCAAAGGTGACCATTTCGCCTTCCTGAATGAGAAGCGGATAGGCTTCCAGTGTTGCTCTCGGTTGCGTCGTTGAATCAAATGCTCCAAGACAACCAGCGAAAGAAAACGTTAGCATGACAGTTGCGAGAAACAAACCGCGAAAACGCAACTGTCTCTCTTGCATAAGTTCTCCTCAATCTCGTCCTATATCTAACCATGTTGTTCTTCTGTACACATTTACTCATTTTTTTGAACTTCATTCTTCGTCCGAATCAAAGGATACTGCTGTCGAAACATCTCCGATTATTCCCGCATCCTCGAGGTGATTTCCAAGTTCTTCAATGGATGTATGCTCGATAACGTTCTTGTCTGAAAAATTCTCCATCTCATCATCCTCAAGTACGTCATCGACGGAAGCATCATGACGATCGTAGTCAGGAGCTGGTTGAACCGTTGTAGGCTCAAGTTGGTCGTCGGCATCAGCAAGTATGGATTCAATTGATGATACATCTTCGCCAATATCTCGTTGATACTGTTCTTGCAAAACTAAGAGCATCGGATCATCCTCCTTGTTCTCTTCAGCGGTTTCGTTTCCAGATTTTCTTTTTGAGAAAAAGCGCTTGAAGAAACCCATGATTGAATGGTAGAGGAAGTTGACTTTAACCTAAGTGGATGTTGATTGTCAACAGTATGGTTCAGGCGATAGTTCTTCAATCATCCATGATTCGTAGTGAATATGGAACTTCTTGAAGGCGAACGGGTGCTCGCTTTCGACTTGGAAACGACCGGCATCAGCACCTCGAGAGATCGTATTGTTCAGTTAGCACTGATTGGCTCTGATTCTGATGGAACTGAAATATCATACGACCAATTGGTCAATCCTCGTCGACCGATTCCATACGATTCACAGAAAATTCACGGTATTTCAGATTCAGACGTTCGGGGCGAACCTGATTTTGCACAGATTGCTGATAGCGTCTCGGAATTGATTGAAGGTTGTGTGCTCATCGGTCACAATGTTCGACAATTCGATTTACCGATGTTACGAAACGAATATCTCCGAATCGGGGCGTTACCTCCAGAACCTAAGGCTGTGCTCGATACGCTTGAAATGGTCCGTCGACTGAAATTGCCTCGACCGCATCGATTAGGTGCTCAATGCAATCGCCATGGTATTTCGCTTGAGAATGCTCACACCGCATCTGCAGATGCTGCTGCATCATTGCTCCTTCTTTGGAAATTGGGATTGGATCATCCGAGTTATTTTCGAAAATCCTTGAAAGAGGTTGAACAATGGTGTGCGACCGGTTCAACTGCAACGGCTCAATCGGATCTTGGACCCCAACTTGATGATTTAGAAGTCGTTGATCCGAACGGAATGGTGCGTCGAGATGGAAACCACATGGTTCTCGCTGTCGGACGCCACCGTGGGCGCCATTTGGAAGAATTGAACGATCTCGACCCTCGTTACTTGGATTGGTTGCTTTCACCGAATGGGATTGAAGATGCTGAAGCCATTGAAGCGATTAAGGCCTACCTGAATCCGAAATAGGTGCCCATGGCAACACATCGCACCATGAACCTACACGCCATACTTCGCGGTTCATCATTGCACTTCCTAGGAAGATAGGGCCTTTGTGCCCGCTATCGAGGAGTTCTTCGAGAACAACTTTTCCACGTCCATCGAAGGTAACATTACGCATCTGCCCTGTTGGTTCAACATCCCCATGTTCATTTCCAGGAAGGCATTCCTCAACCGTTGCAGTAGAACGCCCTTCATCATATTGATGCAAGATGACGACGCCATCTGCAAAATCACCCTTGTGAAGTGTTTTGTTTTGATGGCGCCAATTCCACCAGTGTGGGCACCATGCTTTCCAATCACAGAACCCTCCGCACGAACCTTGGCCTGGCGTAGGAGGAAGAGGTGTTTCAGATGGTTGAGTCGCATTCCATGCCTCATAGGCTGCTTCAAGCACATTCTCTCCAATCGCATCCCATTTTGAGGAGGTGTCGGTATACCAGCCTTGAGCTTGCACTGGTGGCGCCTTTTCATTGTTGGAGAGAAGGATGTCACGATACATTCGTAATTGTCGGTTGACCTCTGGTTTGAGTTTGCCTTGTGGGGGTTTTCCTGTCTTCAAATCGGCAACCAACCAGCCCGTTAGTTTACCATCATGATCCACATCGGCAAGTAAAAGATCTAAACGTCCCATCAAATGACCATCTTTTGTCACCAATTCTCCTTCGACAGCAATCACAAGGGATTGTATTTTCTTCCATAAGGCAATTGTAATTCGATTGTGAGCTAGCCCTTGAACACCAACATGGTCCAGAAGCATGTTGATCGCTCCTTTCTGCTGCTTTTGGGCTTCCTTGTACTTCTCTTCCTTCCAATTTGGATGACGAGGCGTTTCATGGAACAATCGTTTTTCTTCTTCCCAGCGGTTTCGCAACAATTGATCCGCTTCTTCAAACATCCAATTCGACTCAGCAGGTTCTCGCCCTGAGAGATCGATTTGCAACAAATCTTCGATTGAAGCATGAACGGCAGTACCCAATGAAGCGGCCATACCTGTCTTTTTTGGCAATCCTTGTCGACTCAGCCAGTACATACGCGGGCATGTCTCATAACGATTCCACGCTGAAGGCGACAGGCTGTGCTTCCGCTCTTCGACCATGAACGAGGGCTGGCCTTGAAGGACATGAAACCTGCGCTTGGAGCCGAAAGTGTTGAATGCCTCCTTGCTGAGTTTCATCTATGGAAGGAACTCTCGTCAAGATTCGAGCGGACGTCATCACCGAAGAAGCACTTGTCATCACCTGCTTTCCAAGCGTTGGAATGGTCTCAAGTATCGTTGGGCATTATCTCATTGATAATTTAGATCTCGAATTTGTTGGTGGTGTCGTCGACCCTCGCCTCCCTCCGCTGACCCTCGTTACCGATGGCAAACCAATGCCGATTATTCGAGCCTATGCAGGTAAGCCAGAATGCAGTATTGAGGGATGTGACAAAATTATTCTTCTCATGAGTGAACTCGTTATTCCAAGTCCGCTTGTCCATGATATTGTATGGGCCCTCTACGATTGGTCGAAGGGTTCAAAGATTCGTATGGGTATTTTGATCGACGCTTTCTCAAAGGAGGGCTTGGGCGGCAATTCTGGTATTGAAGAGCCAACCATCGAATACGACGATACGGAGGGAATCGATATGGTTGGAATCGGTGCAACCGATAATGTCTGTGAAATGCTGAAGGGATTGGATGTTCCTTTGCTTTCAAGTGGTGTCATCCGAGGCGTAAACGGTGTGTTATTGAGCGAAGCTCGACGAAGAGCAATCGATGTTCTAAGCGTCATGGTTGAAGCCGATCCTCGTTTCCCTGATGCTCGTGCTGCTGCTGAATTGGTCAAGAAACTCAACGCGATTCTTCCTACAATGCATCTTGATGATCAACCGTTGCTTGAAGAAGCGCAACTCCTTGAGGAGCAATTGAAATCACTTCTTAGCCAAGCCGCACCTTCGGAAGCGCCTTCGCCTTCATCGATGCTGTACGGTTGAAGATTGGCGCATAAACAAAGCCGCTAAAATTAGGGCAATCACAACGATGCTCAACCACGATGGGAGAAGGAGTGTATTCTCTTTCACAAATGGCAAAAATTCAGTTAAGGAATCTGCCCTCGTATAGGTTCCTCCAAGTGATGCAGTAAGGAGCATGCAAGCTGTTGAGATGGAGCCAAAAGCGTTGTGAAGATGTTGAGAAGTACCATCTCCGTGCATCCTCCATCGCGTATACAATACGCCGAGAGCCAGTCCACCTCCAGCCGTTGAAAGAAGCATTTTGTTGGCAAGGAGAGGAGAAGTGTGGGCTCCATTCGGTGATGATTCAATACCAGAGAGAATTGCAAATGGAAGTGCAAGTAGTCCGAACAACAACGCAACGTGTGCAGTTGTGTCCATCATTGGCATGAATGTGCTTTCTTTGTTAAGGAAGAGGAAGACAGAATGCAAGAAAAAGCAAAGTCCAGCAAGAGCAAAGGATCCAACGACGAGTTCGGTCGTCATAACGTGAAATGTAGCAGATTCAATCATATGCTCTCCTCCATATAATCCTTCAATTCATCTTCGTTTTTCCTCGTTGTTCGGAACAGAAGAACCAATCCAAAGAAGAAGACTAGATGCGTTATCGATTGAAGTAACAATGCTGTTTCATCCGCTTCCCATGTTGGTTCAACGCTTGTAAGCGAGAACCACGGAGTGATTTGCTGAGGGCCTTCGCCATCGAGGACGGCCCTCCATTCAACTGTTGATGCGGTCAATGCGGCAGGCAATTCAGCCTCCCAACATTGATCGTTTTGGTTGGTTTCAAGTTGATAGGTTTGGCCTGACGGTTCTCGCCATTCGAGAACGACCCCGCTTGCGGCAATCGTTTCAAGGCAGAGTTTTGTCGATTCACCAACTTCTCTCGCTAATGGTGGTTCGTAATCTGGATGAATACGTTGAAGATTCTCAGGTATGGGTTCGACGGTTATTGTAAAGGCCTGTGATACACCAAAGAAAGGGCTGCCTGCATTGGTTCCTGAATTATCGCCATGGTGTACTGAAACATAGAGTGTCTTTTCACCAATATCGTCCGCTCGAAGAATCCACGAGTGTGATAAAATCGCTGAATCGAAGGATGAATATTCGATGTAGTTGTTGGAACCTCCCATCCCATCTGACAGGATGCTCCAACCATCAGTGGTTGGAATGTCTCCATTTGCATTTGTCGATGAAAGAAGGAAGATACCAATCTGATCGAGATCATGCGAGGTTTGGAGACCTGATATCTGAACCGTAATTTCAGCAGGTTGACCAACCCAAACCGTTCCAGATGGTTGGAGGCTAAGTTGAAGATTGGAGGTCGCATTTTGGTTGGCATCGCCATGACAAGCGCCTCCACATTGCATATTTTCCAAACCATTCCCAACACCGCCAGGATTACCACTTACATGGAGCGGTACAATGAGAGAAAGTGCAAGGAAGAGGACTAATTTTTGTTTCATAATCAATCACCCCTACGCAACATACTTGCCACAAATAAGAGGATTCCTATGATTGCATATACCAGCCCTAGTCCTAATCCTGCCACAGAAGATGGCCCTTGTTCAAGTTCAGTCGGTGACGATTCAATGGTCGCTGCTACCGAAGGAGATTGACAAGACGACTCTAAAACCCGATCGTCAAGAACGGTTTGAACTTGATAATTCGAAGTGCCGATTAGATTTGGTGAGTCGTTGAACGATGTTGAATTCGTCACACCAACAAGAACACCGTTTCGTGAAATCTCAAACGAGGCTGATTCGGAAGATGTCCAACTCCATTCGAGTTTTACATCATTACCAGATACTGTATGGACAAGATTTGGGCATGGTAATGCGGGTATTGAATCAAGTCGAATCGATGTCAAATTTATGGCTCCAGATTCATCGGTAACGATGAGCGATACATCGATTGAGCCGCTTAGAGGCATGAGGAGGGATGTCTCAAGACCAGATGCACTTCCATCTATCCAAGACCATGTGTAGTGGATGATTGAATTATCAAAATCAGTGGATGTGTGCCCTGAAAGTACGACGCGCTCTCCACCATACAGGGATTCTGTAAGCACCGTTATGTGGGCACTTGGCGGCGCGTTTTCGACAACGATGGAAGACGTGGATACTACGGAACTTTCACCATCACTGGCAACCACTTCAACACTCCATTCCTGACCTGGCCCAAGATAGGAAGAAGGTACAATGGTTGAATCATCAAGCGATCCTTCTCGAAATCCATTTCGGAACCAAGTAATCGATGAGATTTGGGTTAAATCTCCATCGAGGTCGGTCATGATCGCTTCAAGGGAGAGATCGTCTTGGGATGTAACGCCTTCATCCAGTACGACTGAAAGTTGAGGTCCTGTATTGATGATCGATACTGAAACCGTTTCACTCTGAGAACTCACCTCTTCACCATCATCAGCCTGCAGAACAGCAGTCCATGTATCGCCCTTTGTTGTCGCAGAGAATGGTAGCGTTGCAAGATTGTTGTACTCTGGTTGCACAGTTCCCTCGAGGTACCAAACGATGATTGCTGTGAGCATATCACCATCAGCATCGCTCATGGAAGCATTGACTGTGATATCTTGATCGGTCGACGCTTCTGTAGCGCTTATTGAAACGGAGTCAAGTTGCGGCCGTGTGTTCAAAATCTGAATTGTTGAAGAGGTGGTCCACGCTGACCAATCTGTTCCATCGTTGACTCGAATTTCGACAGACCAAATGTCGTGTTTGCTCGTAACAGATGCATCGAGCATCGATGAGGAAAATGTTGTCAATAATCCGTTCTTCAACCAACGGTATTCTGTTTGAACAATGGCATCCATATCTGCATCTGAAGACGTCGATGAGGCGGTGAGTGAATTGGATGTTGTCGGAGCCGATGGAGAAATTGTGATGCTGTCAACTGTTGGGGCTGTATTTGACGTTTCATCGCTAATGGAAATTGAACTTGAACGGGCCCATGAAGAGTAATCTTCTCCATCGTAAGCTCGTATCTCAACCTCCCAAGTGTCTCCACTACGTGTCGCATAAGACGGGACGATGGTAAGATTGGCCAATCCATGTTGCAACGACCCATCGAGATACCAACGATACTCATAGGACAATGCATCACCATCATTATCATTTGAACCTGTTACAGATGCCGATAGGTCATCATCGCTGGTTGGTGCTGATGGTAACAAAACGGCTGAGGCAATGGTTGGAGGCGCGTTGAGCACTGTAACGATGTTGGATTGGGTTTCAGTTCCAACATCTTCGCCATCGGATGGCGTAACCTTTGCCCACCAGTCATCGTTCCTGGCCGTGTGGGTTTTCGAAATTGTCAACTGATCGTTAAACTGCGTTTGATGGCCTCCGTTCTTGAACCAATGAATGGATGTACCTGTCTCCAAATCTCCATCTTGATCAGAATATGTGTATGCGAGCGTCAGATCATCAAGGGATGTTGCCATCGAGGGTGCAATTTGAACGTTGGAAACCGAAGGAGGATTATTTGTAACAACAACTGTTTCAGTAATGGTCAAACTCATGGTTGACCAAGCGTCACCGCTGTTCCCATATGCCCCATTTGCAGACATTGCTGCAATATCGACATTCACCGTTCCACTACCTGCAGATGGTGCAGTCCAATCGAAGGACCAAGCACGATTTATGGCATTTGAATGCGTGATGGATTTACCACTAACTTTGACAGAAGAACTTCCTCCTGTGGCAAATGTGCCCTTGTCAACTTCGACGTTGAATCCACCATATGTCCCAGATGTGCCGCCTGATACGGAGAGTTGGATGGAATAGGTCTGGCCTGCCGTATAGGAGGACGGGAAATTCTCTGAAATTGTCACTGAAGGGGCGCTAGAATGACATCCGCATCCCCCTGATGAGTAATGCTTCCCGCTGGAATTTGCTTCGATTATGGGCGAGAGCATGACCATTGCTACGACGGCGGACAGAACAATGGCTTTCAGTTGCATAACGGAAAAGTATGCTAAACTCGTTAAGAATGTTCGTTCCGAGCGTCAGAAAATTTCTCAATAATCAAACAAGGTTGGTTGAACCGATGATGAAGTTGGTTTTTCTTCAACCAATTCACCTGAAAGTTGTTCCATCAATGTCTTTTCATCCCATACCTGTACTTCGTGTTTTTCTGCCTTCGCAAGTTTTGAACCTGCATTTTCTCCCGCTACGAGAATCGAGAGATTACCCGATACACTACTGACAACCTTTCCACCTGCAGCCTTGATTCGAGCCTGAATACTCTTCCTCGATTCGGAAAGTGTACCTGTTACACAGAATGTCATTCCTTCAAATGGCCCTCCAGCAGCCACTTGGGTTTCTTCTGTAATGGTCAATTGTGTGAGGAGATCATGGATGAAGTCTCTACGTAAATGAATCCCATCTCTAAGTTGCAACGCGACGATCTCTCCAACGCCATCAATGGATGTTAATTCAGCAATTCGTGAAGAGTCATCGTGGCTTTCTTCAACCCATTGCAGAAGTTTCTCAGGTTGAGCAAAATGGGTCGATATTGCAGAAGCGAGTTCAGGGCCAATACCAGGCAACCCAAGGGCGCTAAGGAACTTCGAGAAGGTCATTGAACGACTTTTTTGGATCTCATTCAGAACATTGTCTGCGGACTTTTGACCCATACGATCGAGGGAGAGTAACATCTGTTCATCCAACCGATACAAATCAGGTATGCTTGAGATGCGCCCTTCATCGATGAGTTGTTCGACAAGCTTCTCGCCAATCCCATCCATTTCCAACGCTCTACAGTAATACAGGATGCTACGGCCAAGTCGTGCAGAACATTGAACGTCGGTACATCGAATGAATGCACCTTCAATCTCGATTGGTCCTTCACAAGCAGGGCATGCTTCTGGAGGAGTGATTGTTCGGCGCTGTGGCAGTTTTCCGGTAAATGGTTCACCATCCGCATGCGCCCTACCTTCGATATCTTGCTGCGATGCAGCACCAAGGCTGGCTTCGATCTTTGGAATAACATCGCCTCGCCGAACGATACGAACTTTGTCACCGATTTGGATTTCAAGTCGCTCAATTTCACCAAGATTGTGAAGGGTGGTATTCTCGACAGTAACGCCTCCTACACGCTGAGGGGCGATGCGTGCAACCGGCGTAATCGTTCCTGTTCGACCCGTTTGCCAATCGACGTCGAGCAAGACGGATGTTGCTTCTTCGGGCGGGAATTTCCATGCCAATGCCCAACGTGGATGATGGGCCGTCATACCGAGTAAATCTCTCTTCTCGAGATCATCAACTTTGAACACAAGTCCATCGATTTCGAAACCATACGCCTCGCGTTCCTTGCTCCATTTTTGCGTTTCTTGACAAAGGGAATCAATTGATGCGTCTTCTGTATTCGAGTTGTGTACGACCCATGGTGCAGGCTCGACCCCTGCAATCGTACTCAACCATTCGAGAATCTGGCTGTCAAATGCATCGCTTGGAGGTGCAGTCGAATCGGGATGACGCACAAGTACTGGGGGGAACTTTGCATCATAGGCCAGGAAGACCAAATCGCTTGCATCCGCCTTCCCATCCGCTTTCTTTTGACGAAGTGCTCCTGCTGCAAGGTTTCTGGGATTGGGAGAAATCTCCCGATATTTCGCTTCGAACACCGATTTCCTCATCACCACTTCACCGCGTATGTGAACATCGACTTCAGCCCCGAGTTTGTCTGGAACGTTTTCGACCTTACGTGCATTTTTGGTAACATCTTCGCCTCTGTCCCCACTACCTCGTGTTGCTGCTCGAACCAAACGGCCTTTTCTGTATTCGAGCGAAAGTGCTGAACCATCGAGCTTTGGCTGAGAAATAAACCGGGTTGATTCGAGTGACGATTCTTTGACAAAGTGGGCGATGTCTTCGTCGTTTGTGCCTTTGTTGAGGGAACGCATAGGGAACAAATGATCGACTTTGACTGTTCCAGGGTCAATTTCAGCACCTACTCGCTGCAATTGAGGGTGTTGGGAGTCGAGTGCTTTCAATTCATCCCAAAGTGCATCAAATTCAGTATCTGAAATCTCAGATATTGCCTGATTGTAATAGAGATCGGAATGGTATGCAATCTGCTCAGCCAGCCATGCTACGCGGCTCTGGTTGGAAGTGGATTCCTTCTCATCCTGAGCCATACTATACCACCATGTTGACCCCATTTAAGGTTCATGATTTTGCAGTTTAAGTTCAACGAATTCTCCATCGATCATCGGACATCGAGTCATGACTATGTTCGACATAATTCGCATATGAATTTCAGCAACCACAAACACTGTTGCTTCAAACAGATGCCCCGATTGTGTAACAAAATCATCGTCGGCAAATGTTGCGTGAAGATGCGTGAAGGCAGAACCATCTTCATGACGAGCAAGATTTCCTTGTAACGTAACGAGTTCAGCGGGTTGCTCAAGCACACGCCGATGATAGGTGAATGTTTCATCCATGTATCCGAACGTTGAATTCATGGTACGACCGATTCCGCTCGTGATCACAGCCCCATTGATATCGAGTTCGTCTGCGAGTTTTCGTAGAGATGTGTGAATCTCCTCACCTGGTTCAAGAACAATGACCACATCGTCACCACTACGAGCCCATTCCATGATTGAAACATATCAAGGAATCACTTAGCCATACCTCTCTTCATTCCTCTTCGTTTGGATGAAGGATGTCAACAATGATCTGTGCTGCAACATCAAGGTCTGAACGGTCACCTCCGAGCGGAAGAGGTCCGAAAGGACCCCAGCCTTTACGAAGTAACATGATTCGATGCTTTGGTTGACGTTTTGGAAGTCGTAGTCGTTCCCATGCATAGCGTTGCCCATCTGCAAAAAGATGCGTTGAAGTAACTGCATATCGTTTTGGAACAAGAAGGGAGATGATATGCAAACCAAGCAACACATCCCAAAGAACGACGTAAACGATCGGCGTGTTGGAAAAGGAAGCAAATCCCCACGGTAGGGCCATCATGGCTGCCATTGAACCTAAATTCGCCCACTGCCGAAACATCTCATGGTTGCGCTCACTTTTCCAAGCAAATCCATTGTTTGGAAGGCGTCCAAATTCAGGGATGTCTCGATGTTGTCGGGCGAGCCACCATGCATCCCAAGCCACAATGGCTCCTAAAACGAGAACCATTGCGATGGCAACGGATTCTGCATTTGGAAGCATAACAAGGCCTCAAAGCATGCGTTCATCGATTTCGCCCAATGAATTCGGGCCTCCACCACGAATTCGAATGAAAAAGACGATGAGGACAAGAATGAGAATTGCTCCGATGAAGATCATTGGCGCGGAATTATCGTCCGAGTTACCCATTGTACTTCCTTCCAGTTCATCGGGCGTTCCGTCACCATCATCATCTTGATCTTCAAACAACGTGGTTGAATAGCCTGGCGGACAGTCAATTCGATCGGGTTGTCCATCTCCATCTGTATCCATCCAAGCACAAGGATCCTTTGGCCAAACATCATTTTCATCCAAACGGCCATCATTATCATCATCTGGATCATAGATGTCTGGACCACATTGCAATCCGTTTGCTGCATCAAACCATGTATCTGAACTGCATGATGAACCCCAGTCTCCATCAGTATCGAGTTGTGTAATTTCAATATCGACTTCAACCAACGATGTTAGTCCGAGATCATCTGTTGCTGTAATTGAAACAACAAAGAGGCCTGTTTCCAAGTTGGTAATATTGAACATTGTTGATGTTGATTGCCCTTCTCTGACAAGTTGGTTTTGAGCATCGAAAACCTGCCAAGAAAGGACAATATCGTTCAATTCTGTTGTATCATCAAGGACTGAAATTTGAACTTCAATTGGGAGTGTTTCCATGTATCGTTGACCAGAGTATGGGCTTTGGATGGAGAGGGCTGGGGCTTGATTTGGAAGAAGAGAGATCTCAACAATCCGAGAAGTTCCTTCTCCTATTGAAAAGGTGTAAACAGTGAGGAGGCTCAACGCAGAGAGTACTTCTGCTGTAGCTTCATTCGTCGATGTCGATGCTTCGGAAGTCGTTTGTATGTGGAGAAGTTCAACGTCGATAAACGATCCTGAATATTCAATCGCTGACGTTAGCAGTTCACTGCTAATTGAAAACGAAGCTTCCACAACTTCTCCTCCAAGAACGGCATGAAGTGAATGCGTGCTCCATTCATTCAACAATCCATTCGAATCGATCGATTCTGATCCCGTTCTTGTGGTATCAACAGCATCGACGATACTGCTTGAAATCGAAATGTCGCCATCTATCGATGAAGATGACATTCGGAGGTCAAAGAATTCTACTGAGATGGCTTCAACGGATTGAATGGAAGCATTACTCACCAATACTGGTGCTGGTTCCTCAAAGTCATGTGCATGAAGTTTGAGCCCTACTGAATAGTCAGAAATCTGTACCCCCTCCATAACAACAGGATCGGAGATGCCGTGACGTATGGTTAACCCAACACCAGAATTCTCACCATCCATGGTAATATCGTACAGATTTCCTGAAGTTTCATCCAAATCGATTCCTGGAGCTCCAAACACAGTGAGGTTACGGAGTGTGATGTCTTCACACATGAATGCAAACAAGCCGCCACTCTGGCCAGCATGGATGCTTGAATCACTTAGATGAAAACCATCGTCGATGGACTGCATACGTACAACGTAATCTCCATCAAAAGAAGAAGATTCGATTCCACGGACCTGACCTAACGTTCCTGTTAGATCAAGGCCGTCCTCAAGTCCAGCGCCAAGGGTGAGGCTTTGTACATCGACTGAGGAAAGCCGCGCCCACAGCCCATCACCATTGCAATCGGATAGAGACACGCCCTGTAGCGTTATTGTCACATCTTGACTCTGACTTTGGATGCACCTTGACCCTGCATCTCGTAAATCTGAGTCGATAATCGTCAATGATGATTGAGCAGATGCTAAGATGTTAATGAGAGGATCTGCTCCAGCTGAACGAGCAAAATGCGCTCCTTGAACGCTCACTTCCCCAAGTCCAGACATTGTAAGAAGTGGAGATCCTTCGGTCACAAGCGTACCGGATAGGTCGATGCGTGAACCTACGATTCCATCGAGAAGGAGCCCGCCCCAACGAGCGCCAAAACCTGTTGAGGATATGGTCGCCGCTCCTGCTTCAAAGATACCTTGAACATCGATGATTGCATTTGAAGAAATGCGCAATTCAACACCATCATTCACGGTCATTTTTGTGTATGAGGCGATGGTCAAATCTCCTTCAAGACGATATGGACTCCATGTTTCTTCAAGAATAAGCCAAGAAGTTACTGTACCTGTTGGAATTGTCGAAGCCATAAATGTGTGAGAAGTTGACTGCTGCACATTCCAAGCATAGAACTCAGTAAAGGAGCCTATTTGCATCGTAACCGTCTTTATTCCTTCTTGAACATCGCCTTGAGCATCCACTGTTCGAGCGGTTGTTTGTGCCGTAACCTGTCCAGAAGAATCGGTTTGGACCGTTTGGCCTCCGACGATAATTGTAGCACCTTGGACCCCAATTCCCTTGTCGAGTACTTCGATCTGAAGTGTCGATACCAACGAAAATGATGCTCCCGAACCGATGGTGATCGCTTCATTTGCTTGGCCTCCAATCATTTCAACTTCGCACAATGGTGCAAGTGAAATCGTTGACATAAATCGAATATCAGCGATATTCTGCATCTGAGAACATGACCATTGAACAGGGGATTGTATCTCCAATCCTTCTCCCTCGGATAGCAACGTTGACTGGACACTCATCGTAAGGGAAGATGCATTCAAAACCCCGTTATCCCCGCTGAGTGTTCCAGAGGGGCCCAAATCAACAGAGGATGATGGATCGATGATGAGTGTTGTATCGATGAGTTTGAGATGGGAATTTGTTCCAAAGTTCAAATCTCCATTCAATTGATGCGGTAAACCATCTGCTCGTGACCCTAAAACAATGGTTGTGGACGCAGGCAGATTCCAGTCACCTTCTGGAAGCGTGATGACTTGAACGGTTTGACCCTGTTGATTTCCGAACAATTCTTTGCTTACGCCTTGACCATTGTAGAGCACTTCAACAATTGTCCCTGATGCAAGAAGGGGGAGAGAAGCAACGCCATTCACATCTGCTGTTGATTCAAAGCCATACGCATAAGATGTGGCTTGAATCGGTTGGTTGTTCATATCAACAAATGAAACATATGTTTCGTAGAGATAACCAGAATCTGTTGTCGAAACACTGCTTGTCGTTGGCCCTCCATAGAAGAACGTCCCGTCTCCAACTGCATCACTTGAGCCTTGAGCTGTATTGAGTGGTGTGAAGGTTCGGGCATGGGCGATTGAAGCATCCTCGATCAGCAAGGGAGTGTTGTGTAGGTTTGCTGTCCAATCCACAATGTTTGCAGCAGATGATTCGCTGAGTACCAAACCATATTCTTGGGCGGTCGTGGTCATGGTTCCCAGATTGACCTGTGAGTCAATAGAGTGGAGACCTCGTAATTTCCCATTGATGAAGGCTCCATCGTCTGCATTGAGGATTGAATCTTCAAGTTCGACACCGTATGCAAAACCGTTAGTGGTTATCGATGTGGCATGGATTGTTGAATACCAAACATCAAGGCCAACGGATTGTGTATCAAGACTGCTGTAAGGCTTTGAAACTTCGACATTGTCCCATTGATGTTCCCCTTCAAGAAGAATGGTTGCTGGGCCGATTCCATCATGAAGCGACATGGTTGTATCGCTCAATTCTGTATTGACGCTCGAAATGGATAATGCGGTTCCATTCGCCGTTAAAACTGACGATTCTAGCACCAATAAACCCGTTCCAGAAGCACGAAGTCCGAGTTGATCAGCATGGATCTCCGATTGAGAAAACGTGGTTGTTCCTGCTCCATCAACATCGATTCCAATGTCAGCATTGTGGACATAGAGGTGGTCAAATGTACAATCAACGGAACAACGTAGGTCAATCGCGGAACGTCCAGGATTCTCTTGTGTGAAATTCATGTCCGATAACGCAATACTTTCAATCGATCCCCACAGGAGTCGATCTCCAGAAACAAGAGCGTTTGAAACCGTCAAATCATCCGCATCCGTTCCATCGATGAGGAGTGCAACATGCTGGCCATAGATGCTCGAAACGGTCGTCGAGGCGCCCGTATCAGAACCAAGACCTACACTGACATTTTCGAGACCGAGTCCGGTAATATCAGCAGTTCCTGAAACAACGTCGATTGCGACGCCCGTTTCAAAGAAGGATACATCATCAACCGTTAGAGTGTTGGTGGAAAGAATACCTGTTGCAGTATTCGTGATGAGGGCGGTATCGATGGTTAATGTCCCATGATTGACGACCGATTGGATGTCGATGGTTGACATGGTCACATTCTCTGCATCCACTGTCCCAGAGGTTCCAATGTCGAAACCAATGTAACTGTTCATGATCGAAATTGATTCATGAATGGTCGCATCTCCATTTACCTGCAAAGCAGATTCTGCACCAGAGATACTGATGTTTGACAATACGGCGCTTCCTCCTGAAGATATTTTGATTCCACCCCAAAGACCGGCTCCAGTTGATCCTAGACTTGTTGAAGTATCGGTTGTCATAAATTGAGCATCATATGCTTCTAATGTACCATCGATCTGAAGCCAATAACTCTGAGCATCAACAACGGTACCAGATTCGATGACAAGTGTTGTCGAAGCATCGACCGTAACATTTCCATTGAGGACAACATTCCCGCTCCAAGTTGTACTACTCGAGATGGTTGAATCTGCAGTAGCAATGGAGGATACGGACATCCCCATCATCAGGAAGATTAGCAGTAATGCTCGAGAGCGCATGCAATACGCTATCGCTCAAGCCATATCAATGCAAGGCTTCCACGTTATGTGGATTCAACAAACTTGTGAGGAGTGGGCCTGCCCAGATTTGAACTGGGGTCTGACGGCCCCCAGCCGCCAAGTATAGGCCAAGCTAACCCACAGGCCCGTGAATCTCCTCACTTGTGCTGAGCGCTGAACGGGACAATCTCTTCGATCAAATCGATGTGTCCAACGTACATACGTCGACAACAATATCGCTCAAGACCAACGTCGTCGAGTGCTTCATCGACG
>Ga0208127_1000448_pt1 | contig 21215 bp, 17 predicted proteins | sample ETNtaG_6_FD_185751 | JGI IMG/M metagenome (GOLD analysis project Ga0208127, IMG submission 185751) | Marine microbial and viral communities from oxygen minimum zone, Eastern Pacific Ocean - ETNP201306SV45 (SPAdes) (version 2) | ecosystem: Environmental > Aquatic > Marine > Oceanic ... | reverse complement strand
ATTGACGAGATCTTCGCCGATCATTCGCATGATTTCCCATAGAGGCTCGCCTGGGCTGTGGAGGGTTTTCGATGCGAAGCGACGAAGCAAGGTGATGTCGATAGGAGAGCTGAGCTTGTTTACGATGCTCCGTTCCACTCCCAGCCATTGGGCAGCGCCTTTCGCTCCTCGACAATCGAGCCATTCGGCGGTTTCAAGCCAGTCGCAGAACGAGCGGGCATCTTCGTAAAGCCCTAGATGCTGTAGGGCGAGCGAAAGGGCGCAGGTGGGCGTGGCATCGCGCGGGAATTGATGATGGTCGAAGTTGCCTTTCTCAGGTTCATGTCGATGGCCAATGTCGATGACGTAGATAGAGCTGTTTTCCAGATCTTCTACTGTCGGATCCCGGCGTTGGATCTGCACGGGATTTCCTGAAAGCAAGACGCAGCATGCGAGAAAGTCGTCTTTGTGGGCGCTGCCTGGGTGAGTGAGGATGAAGTCTGCCATTCGCTGTCCTTCCTCTGCTTCTTTTTGCGAATTGGCGAGGAAGAAGATTGAACGTTCGCGCAATTCGCCGAGATTGACTCAAAATTCGGAAATAGCCTTGGAGAATCCTGCTTAGACTGCTGTCCAAGGTTTCAACAGAGCGCTTCGGGAGTGACAAATCAGCTGCTATGCGCTCTATCCTGAGCGTTTTAATTCTCATGAGCAGACCGAACCCGTTGACGGAAACCGAAACTCCTGTGAAGGAGACCCCATACTCCAAGGGTGAATGGAAAGTGGTGGAGTGTCTTGAGACGGGCATGGTGTTTTTGCAGAATCCGCCGGACTACTCGGCCTTGGTCGAGGACTTCGCCTGGGAGAAGACTTTCGAGGAGGAATCGAAGCGGCGACGAAAAGAGGAGCCCGTGGTCGCGTTTGCGAGTGGGGTTGGCAAATCCCTGCGTCGGAATATCAGGAAGCGCGAGCGCATCGAGAAGGTCGCTTTCAGGATCTTGCTTCGAATCGAGGAAGAACTCGGGCCCGAGTCGAAAATCTCAATGGTCGACGTCGGCTGCGGCACAGGCGAAAAACTCGTTCGCATCAGCCGATACTTCAAAGAGAAGCGCGGCGTGGAAGTGCAGCCCTTGGGCGTCGAAATATCAGCCCAATTGGCGAAGGAAACGAACGAGCGTTTGTCCGAACTCAAGGGACAATGCATCAACGCCGCAGCGATCCAGGGATTGGAATCGCTTGAGGACGATTCCATGGATTTGGTTATTCTCTGTTCCTATCTGGAGCATGAAGTGGAGCCGATGTCAGTTTTGCGGGCCGTTTCGCAAAAGCTTCGCAAGGGTGGCTACGTTATTGTCAAAGTGCCGAACTACGGGAGTTGGAATCGGCGATTTCGACACAAGAGCTGGTGCGGGTTTCGCTATCCGGATCATGTGAATTACTTTACGCCGAACACGCTGACTCGAATGATCGAGACGTCGGGATTGAAGCTCTGGAAGATGAACTTCTACGACCGTCTGCCGACGAACGACAACGTTTGGGCGATCGCTCGCAAGTAAGGCGATATTTTGCAACGGATTCAGCCGTTTCGATTTGCCTCGCCAATGGAAATCCCAATCCTCTCCAGTCCTTTTAAATTCAACTTATTAACCCATCAATTATTATGGCAATCGCTACTGGAACGAAAGCTCCTAATTTTACCCTGAAATCGAAGAATGACGAAGGCTTGGCCGACATCACTTTGAGCGACAATTACGGAAAGACTTCCACGGTTCTGCTCTTCTTCCCGCTCGCGTTCACGAGCGTGTGCCAAGACGAGCTCTGCTCGATCCGCGACAGCTTGGCCGACTACGAAGGCCTCAATGCGCAGGTTTACGGCATCAGCGTTGACAGCCCCTTCTCTCAGGAAGCCTTCGCGAAAGCGAATGACGGCTTCAACTTCCCGCTATTGAGCGATTTCAACAAGGAAGTATCGACCGCCTACGACGTGCTTTTCGAAGACCTGATCGGATTCAAGGGCGTTTCGAAGCGCTCGGCATTCGTCATCAATAAAGACGGCGAAGTCGTTTATAGCGAGTCGAGCGACGATCCGCAGCAACTGCCGAATTTCGACGCGATCAAGGCGGCTCTCGCTTAAGGTCCTGCTGTCAGCGCCTCAATGAGTTGAGGCTTAATTGACTTTACGAGCCCTACTCCTGAGTAGGGCTCTTGTTTTACGCCGGTCGCGATTTTCGACCGATCAGGACTACAAAAAAAACGCCGAGCGTTGGCTCGGCGCTTTTTGAAAGTTACTCCTAGCTGGCAAGCATCGGCTCGCGCGGGGGAGCGAATTTCGTGAGGCTGATGCCTACGACCGCTTTTTTGTATTCCTCGATGGTTGGGATGCGGCCAAGAATAGCGGACAGGACTACTACTGGCGTGGACGCGAGGAGCGATTCACCTTTCTTGCGCTCGGAATCGGCCACGACTCTGCCTTGGAATAGGCGGGTAGAGGTTGCGAGTACGGTATCTCCCTTGGCAGCTTTTTCTTGATTGCCCATGCAAAGGTTACAGCCAGGTCGTTCGAGGTAGAGGATGTTCTCGTATTCAGTGCGAGCCGTGTTCTTAGGGGCGTCATCATTGAATTCAAAGCCTGAATACTTTTGGAGCATATCCCAGTCGCCTTCTTCCTTGAGCTCCTCGATGATGTTGTAGGTAGGAGCGGTTACGACGAGAGGCGCTTGAAATTCGACCTTGCCATATTGCTCCTCTAAGTTGCGGAGCATTTTGGCTACGATCTTCATGTCGCCCTTGTGGACCATACAGGAACCGACGAAGCCGAGATCGACTTTCTTTTCTCCGCCGTAGTAGGTGAGGTCGCGAATCGTATCGTGTGTGTAGCGCTTGGATACGTCCTCGTTGTTGACGTCTGGGTCGGCGATCATGGGCTCGACGATCACGTCGAGGTCGACCACCATTTCAGCGAAGTACTTGGCGTCGGCATCAGGAGTGAGCGCTGGCTTTTCGCCGGACCGGATTTCCGCGATGCGGTTGTTGGCTTTGTCGATCAAACCCTGAAGGACTTGGGTATCGTTATCCATGCCCTTTTCGATCATGATCTGGATACGGCTATTTGCGATCTCGAGCGACTCGATGAGCGTCTCATCCTGAGAAATGCAAATGGAGGCCTTGGCCTTCATTTCCGCTGTCCAGTCGGTGAAGGTGAAGGCTTGGTCGGCGGGCAGGGTGCCGATGTGCACTTCGATGATGCGACCTTGGAAGACGTTGTCCCCGAATTGTTGGAGCATCTGAGCTTGGGTCGCGTGGACGACATCGCGGAAGTCCATGTGATCCTTCATGTCGCCCTTGAAAGTGACCTTGACGGACTCGGGAATCGGCATGGTCGCCTCGCCGGTGGCGAGCGCGAGGGCAACCGTTCCGGAGTCGGCTCCGAAGGCGACGCCCTTGGACATGCGTGTGTGTGAGTCGCCGCCGATGATGATGTCCCAGTCGTCTACGGTGAGGTCGTTCAATACCTTGTGTATGACGTCGGTTAACGGGTGATAAACGTCCTTGGGGTCGCGGCCGGTGATGAGACCGAAGCCGTGCATGAACTTCATAAGCTTCGGGATATTGGCTTGAGCCTTCTTATCCCAAACGGAAGCAGTGTGACAGCCGGATTGGTAAGCGCCGTCGACGGTAGGGGAGATGACGGTTGCTGCCATGGCTTCCAATTCTTGGGAAGTCATCAAGCCGGTAGTGTCCTGAGAACCGACGATGTTTACCTTTACGCGAACGTCGGAACCGGCGTGCAAAGTCTTTCCATCGGCAACGCCTACTGCGTTTTTGTTGAAGATCTTTTCAACCGCGGTGAGGCCTTGGCCTTCGTGGGAGATTTCCCTTGAGGTAGCGAATACTTGCTCGCCCTCTACACCGAGCGTTTGAGAGGCGAAATTCTGTAGCTTTTTACCGAATACGATGGCGTAAGACCCGCCTGCCTTGATGAACTCCAGCTTTTGCGGAGTGAGCGATGCTGAAATATCGATGAGTTCCTGGTCGCCGTTGTAGAGCTTCTTCTCCTTGATGTTGATGGTCAGGACAGTGCCGGTTTCGACGGAGTAAGCCTGTTCGAGTACGGGCTCGTCGTTGTCGTCGAGAACCGTGTTTCCGTTTTCATCGGTCTTCTTGACCCAGTTTTTGAGGTCGATGCCGATACCGCCCGTGACGTCGACGGTAGTGAGGAAGATCGGCGAGATCCCGTTTGTGCCTGCTACGATAGGCGCCACGTTGACGAAAGGAACGTAGGGACTCGCTTGCTTGCCCGTCCAAAGCGCGACATTGTTGACGCCGGACATTCGGGAAGAGCCGACACCCATGGTGCCTTTTTCAGCGATGAGCATCACCCGCTTGCCGGGATGCTGTTCCTGCAGCGCTTTGATCTCAGCTTGAGCCGATTCGGAAATCATGCACTTACCGTGAAGCTCACGGTCGGATCGAGAGTGGGCTTGGTTGCCCGGAGAAAGCAGGTCGGTGGAAATGTCGCCTTCGCCCGCAATGTAAGTGACGACGTCGACCTTCTCTTCTACGTCTGGGAGATTGGTGAAGAATTCCGCCTTGGCGTAGCTTTCGAGAATGTCTTTGGAGATCGGGCAACCCGCTTTGTAGGCTGATGCCAGGCGCTCCGTATCCGCTTCGTAGAGGAAGACTTGAGTCTTCAGAACGTCAGCTGCTTTTTTCGCGATCGCTGCATCGTCACCGTCTATGACGAGATCGAGGAGGACTTCGATCGAAGGGCCGCCCTTCATGTGAGACAACAATTCGAAGGCGAAGTCCGAAGTAATTTCTTCTACGCTCGATTCGCCGAGGATGATTTCCTTGAGGAATTGGGCTTTCACGCCTGCAGCGCTAGTGGTGCCCGGCAAAGTGTTGTAGATGAGGAAGTTGAGGGACTCTTTTCTGTGCTCGCTCTCAAGGTCTTTGATTTGCGCAATGATTTCGGACAGCAGGTCGCTTCCGTCGATTGGCTTCGGGCTCAGGCCTTGCGCTTTACGTTCTTCGATCTCGTTTAGGTACTCGGAATACAAACTCATGACTTATATGAGAAAGTCCCGCTGAAGAGCCCTTATTTCAAGCAGAATTTGCGGAACTCCTCGCCTTGATATTTGGCAAAGCGATTGGTTTTAGCGAAAACCGGGAGCCGATGAGCGAATTTTGTTAAGTCCATGGATATGAGGCATATGTGAGAATCGCGGATTTAGATCCCTATTCCTAGGACCGCGATTGACGGAATCTTCTTATCATCGAGAGTTCTAAACGGCTTAAGATCTTTTGCGCAACCTGCTGAGCATCAGGGTCTCAGAGACGGATGATTGATTCTCGCCAAGCGCGAGCGGTAGTGAATTGTTCATGACACGCTCTGAGGCTTGGGAAATGAATTCCGAGAGCTATCGAACCCGGTTGAATAAACTGATGACCTCAGTATTTTACCATTTGTCTTGAGGCCGATTCTTAAGACGTCAAATTGGAGACAATAACGGTGCTTTGCTGTCCCAAATATCTGAAAGCTTGTTATGGCCGAAGAATTACCGGTTTTTTTAGTCGATCCATATTCCAATCCCGTAGCGGTGAAAATCGTTGGCAGGGCTTCCTTCCAAAATGTGCTGCCTTTGAAGGACTTCCTCAAGGATACGTACGCGGCGGGTAAACGCTTTTTCGTCTTCGATTTTTCGGAGTGCGCCGGCATGGACAGCACCGTGCTGGGAGTGCTGGCGGGCTGCGCCTTGGAATTGCGTAAGCTGGAGCCGAAAGGGTCGCTCGTTCTATCTCGATTGAACGAACGCAATCGCGATCTCGTCAGGAATCTTGGATTGCACCGGATTGCCACATTGGACGAAGGGTCGTCGGGCCCGAAAGCGGACAGCGCCAAGCAAGGGTTGAGCGGCGGCGATCAGTTGGACGAGCTCTCTAATGCGCGTCTTTGCTTGGAAGCGCATGAGAACCTGGTCGAAGCCGACTCGGATAATCAGTCCAAGTTCCAGGATGTTATCGACTACCTCAAGGGGCGTGTCGATGAGGCTTGATTGGGTTTCTAGACTCGACTGAGGGCGCCTTCTTTTCGATTGCTTCCATCTTGGGCGCTCTGAATGATGCGTGCTTCTATGAGCGAAATCGCAGCGCAGGATATCGATAAACTGGCAATGCCCGATGCCAAAGGCCACTTTGGCGAATTTGGCGGCAGCTATGTGCCGGAGACATTGGTTACGGCTCTAAAGGAGCTGGGCGACGAATACGAGCGGGCAAAGGAAGATCCCGAATTCCAGTCGGAACTCGCTTTTCAGCTGAAGGAATTCGCAGGCCGCCCAACGGGACTTTACTACGCGGAACGGCTTTCCGAGGAACTCGGAGGCGCGAAAATCTACTTCAAGCGAGAAGATTTGCTGCATACAGGCGCCCACAAGATCAATAATGCGATCGGCCAGGCTCTCTTGGCTAAGCGAATGGGCAAGAAGCGTATTATCGCCGAGACGGGAGCAGGACAGCACGGTGTCGCGACCGCGACGGTCTGCGCGAAGTTCGGTTTGGAGTGCGTGGTCTATATGGGCGCTGTAGATATGGAGCGCCAGAAGCTGAATGTCTTTCGGATGGAGCTTTGCGGGGCGGAAGTGCGGGGAGTCGAAAGCGGACAAAAGACGCTGAAGGACGCAGTCAACGAAGCCATGAGAGATTGGGTAACGAATGTTCGCGACACCCACTATATTCTTGGATCGGCCCTAGGCGCGCACCCTTATCCTATGATGGTTCGCGACTTTCACCGCGTTATTGGACAGGAAGCGCGTTCCGAGATTCTGGAAAAGGAAGGTCGCTTGCCGGATGAAATGGTTGCCTGCGTGGGAGGGGGGTCCAATGCGATTGGCCTATTCTACGAGTTCCTCGACGAGCCGGATATTCGCTTGGTAGGCGTGGAAGCAGGCGGCCACGGCATTAAGCAAGGCGAGCATGCGGCTCGGTTCGAAGGGGGACGCTTGGGGGTCTTGCAAGGCTGCAAGACCTACATTCTGCAAAATCCCGATGGTCAGATCGAGTTGACTCATTCTATTTCCGCAGGACTGGATTATGCGGCTATCGGACCGGAACACGCGTACTATCGAGACATCGGTCGAATCGACTATGCCTACGCAACCGATGATGAAGTGCTGGATGCGTTTCAGCTGTTGTGTCGAACGGAGGGAATCATCCCGGCGCTAGAGTCCACGCACGCTCTGGCTTATACTGTGAAACGAGCGCCCCAGATGGGCAAGGACCAGATAATAGTCATGAACCTGAGCGGTCGCGGGGATAAGGATGTTAACCAAGTAGCCAAATTCTTGGGACAGGACGTATGAAAAGCATGACAGGGTTTGGCCGCGCCGAGCGAAGCTCGAATGGCGTAGCGGTGGCGCTTCAAGTATCGTCCGTTAATCGAAAAACCCTCGAAGTGGTCTGTTCTCTTCCTAAGGAATTTCAGCAGCTAGAGCGGGCCGTGGTGGAACGAACCCGATCCCGCGCAGGTCGCGGACGGTTTCAATATTCGGTGGAGATTCGCGACGAGCGGAGCGAGGCTACGGGTCTGCCGAGCGATGAGCAGATCGACGCTGCGTTGGACCGGGTGAAAAACGTCGTTGAACGGGCCGGCGGCGACTATTCCGTCGATGCGCAGACGGTTGTCGATCTGGCGCGTCTCTTGGACGGGGAAACTGCGTCTCTGCCGGAGGAGATTGTCGAAGAACTTCTGCTCGATTGCGTGGATGCCGCATTGAACGAATTGGTAGCCATGCGAGATCAAGAGGGGGATGCTCTTCAATCCGACTTGTCGAGCCGATGTACCGAAATGAGCAATACATTGAATTCGATAAAGGCGATCGCTCCGGAGATGGTCGCTAAGTATCGAGAGAACTTGCATGCTCGATTGGAACAATCGGGCTTGGATCTCGATCTGGATGACGAACGCGTGTTGAAGGAAATCGCCCTTTTCGCCGATCGAAGCGATCTATCGGAAGAGATTACTCGACTGGAAAGCCACTTCGCGCAATTCGCCGATTTGCTGGAAAAAACGGAACCAGTGGGGCGATCGATCGAATTTTTGGTTCAAGAGATCGCTCGAGAAATCAATACGACGGGCAGCAAGTCTTGCTCGATTGAAATCTCCAAACACGTTCTCGCGATGAAGAACGAATTGGAGCGTATTCGCGAGCAGGTTGCTAACGTTGAATAGTCTCGCTGCTAGCGAGTCTGATTTTCCTGCTGCTCCTGAAATCGTTGTAAACGGATACCGATTATAAGGCAGTCGAGGGAAGGGAGCAGAGTCCTTGCTACTTCTCGGCTTGCTCGTTTCTTCCTTCGAAGAAAGAAGCCACGATATAGATGCCAACGCCTACTGTTATGCCTGAATCGGCAACGTTGAAACTTGGCCAGTGAGCGTCTCCGATATGGAAATCCAGGAAGTCGATAACGTGGCCGTGAATCAAGCGATCCAAGACGTTTCCGAGTATCCCTCCGACAATCAGACCGAAGGCCCATTGGGATATCGCCTGTTCAAGTTGGAGAGTTTGGCGAAAGAACCAAAGCAGGGCAAGAGCGACTACGCCCACCAGAGCGAGCCATTCGCTGTGACCGCTGAATAGACTCCAGGCGGCTCCTGTATTGCCAACGTGAACGATGTTGAAGAAGCCAGGAATGACTTCGATCGAGTGGGGCGGGTAGAAGGCTCCTAGGGGAAGACTTTGGACGACCAATAATTTGGTCGCTTGATCCAGGGCGAATACAATCAAGGCCAAGCCAAGCAGCAGTTTATACGCAGCAAGGCCTTTCATGAATTCTTGGATACGGACTCTCCTTAAGAGTCCGAGTCTCCGTCGCTTAAGGTCATCGCGTCTTCAGAAGTCGCGTCAGCGAAAACGCCGCCGCGTTGAACGCTGCGCGTTTGATTCTTCTCCAGCTGCGTTTGCGTTTTTACCGAATAGCGGGTGAAGGGTACGGCGAGAAGGCGTTCCTCGCGAATTTGCTTCCCGGTCATTTCGCAGATGCCGTAGGTGCCGTTGAAAATGCGCTCGATTGCGGCCTCGATTTCTGTCAACGCATCCTGCTCGCTGGAAACCATGCTCAACGCGAAATCGCGGTCGAAGGTATCCGTTCCGGCGTCAGCCATGTGCTGACTGTATCCGGATAGGTCGCCCGCATCGTCTTTGCTCGAGCGCTTGAGGGTTTCTTCCGTGTGCATGTTCAAGCCCGTCTTGACGTGATCGCGCAACTCGACGAGCAAGCTATAGAATTTCTTGAACTTTTTAGGGACGGTTCGCGTTTCCGCAGGCGTTGAAGTGGATGCCATGGGGTCGAAACCGAGAATGTCCGACAGCGAAGCGGCGCCTAGAACGCGCTTCTCGGCTTGCTGCTCAGCATCTTCGACTGCCTTGCGAGCTTTTTCCTTGGCGGCCTTCTTCTTGGCGACGGCATCCTCGTCCTTGACTCTTTTCTTGGCGACCGAAAGGGCGTCTTCGAGAGAGAATCCGGCTGATGCGGAAGCCGCTTTCTTCTTGGCGGCGACTTTCTTTGCTACGCTCGAGGCTGCCTTCTTGGCAGGAGCTTTCTTTGCAGCGGCTTTCTTGGCGACCGTCTTCTTGGTTGCGGTCTTTTTAGCGGCAGCTTTTTTCGCAGTCGTTTTCTTGGCGGGCATAAGTTGAGATAGTTAGATTATGGCTTCGGCGCAGCGGGGGCATAGCTCTTCGTTGTCGGTTCCGTTCTGGAGGTTTGGATACCACCTCCAACACCGGGGACAGCGACCGCCAGTTGCCTTGGTTACGGTTATCGAGAGCTCATCTTCATTGGAGTTCGCGAGTTCGACACGCGAAACGATGAAGAGTTCTTCGAGAAATTCATTGTATCGAGAGAGGAGCTTGAAGGTGGCATCGTCCTCGCTTCCGCCAATCGTTACGTACGCGTCCAGCGAACGGCCGATGTCGCCATTCTTGCGCAGCTCCTCGAGTTTTTCGTTTACCGAATCGCGGAAGGTCAACAGATCGACGAAGTCCTGGGAGAGCGATTCGTCTCGCCAAGAAAGGGCTTCGGATGGCCATTCTTGGAGAGCGAGGGGTTCTCCTACGAAGTCCTCGTCTGATGTGAAATAGCTCCAAGCTTCGTCCGAGGTGAATGGCAGGATGGGGCCGAGGACGCGAACGAGCGAACGGAAAATATGATAGATCGCGGTTTGCGACGAGCGACGGACGGGATGATCTTCAGCGAGCGTGTAGAGGCGATCCTTGAGAATGTCGTGATAGAGCGCTGACAGCGTTACCGAGCAGAACTGATTGCAGAGCTGGTATACGCGATGGAACTCGTAAGTCTCGTAGGCCTTTTCGCAAGCCTCGACGAGGACTGCCGTTTTATCGAGCGCCCATCGATCGAGCTCGTGAAGCTCTTGAACGGGCATGCCGTTTTGCGCGATGTCGAAATCGAAGAGGTTCGAGATCTGAAAACGAAAGGTATTGCGGATGAGGCGGTAGGCGTCGCCGATGGTTTTGAGGATTTCCTCGCCCATGGGCACATCGTTGCGGAAGTCGGTGGATGCGATCCACAAGCGTACGATGTCCGCTCCGAACTTATCCATATAGTGCTCCAAGGTCATGGCGCCTTCGCTCTTGGAGAGCTTGGTGCCGTCTTGATTGACGATGAAGCCGTGAGTGAGGATGCTCTTATAGGGAGCGGAACCTTCGCGAATGACGCCCGTCCACAAGGACGATTGGAACCAGCCCCGATGCTGGTCGCTGCCTTCCAGATAGAGGTCGCAAGGCCATTCCAGATCGTCGTTCTCCTTGAGCACGGCGAAATGGCTGGAACCCGAATCGATCCATACGTCGAGCGTATCCGTACCGGCCTTGAGCGTCTTGCCTTGCCAGCTATCGGGCAGGTTCACTCCGTCGAGCAACTCTTCGGCGGAGGCGGTGTACCAGAGGTTGGTGCCTGACTCGGCAACTTTGTCGGCGATTTGACGAATGACGTCTGCATCCAAGTAACCGATACCGTCTTCGTCGTAAAAGGCTGGAATGGGGACGCCCCAGGAACGTTGGCGGCTGATGCACCAATCCGGGCGCGCTTCAACGGCGCCGCGAATGCGGTTCTCGCCCCATTCGGGGATCCACTTCACTTGTCCTATGGACTCGAGCGCCTTGTCGCGTTGCCCGCCTTCGTCAAGGGCCACAAACCATTGATCGACCGCTCGGAAAATCACTGGCGTCTTCGAGCGCCAGCAATGCGGGTAGCTGTGGGAGATTTTTTTCTTCTTGATAAGAGCTCCCGCCTCATCGAGCGCTTTGAGCACTTTGCCGTTTGCGGGGACCCAACCGTCGGCTTCTAGCACGGAAGCCCCAACGAGAAAGTCGGGAATTTGGCCATCGTCGTCGTATTCGCCGCGATCATTCACGGGACAATAGATGTCCAAACCGTAATTGAGCCCGGTGAGATAATCCTCTTGGCCATGTCCAGGCGCGGTGTGGACGCAACCGGTGCCGCTTTCCGTCGTAACGTAATCGGCGAGTACTATCGGGCTGGGCCGATCGATGAAAGGGTGGCGCGTTTCGACCTTTTCGAGCGCTTCTCCGCGTTCGGTTTTAACGATCTTCCAATTCTCGAGATCGCAGTCGTTGGCGAATTGCTCGGCCAGATCCTTGGCAACAATGAAGATGCGATCGCCAGTGTCGACGAAGGCGTATTCGAGCCGAGGATGAACGGCGACAGCCAGATTGGCGGGAATCGTCCAAGGCGTCGTCGTCCAGATGACCGCGGCGAGCGGCTTGTCGATGCCAAGCTTAGCAGCTTCTGGAATGTCGAAAGCGACCCAAATCGAAGGACTGGAATGGTCCTTGTATTCGATTTCCGCTTCGGCGAGAGCCGTTTCGTAGGGAATCGACCAGTAGACGGGTTTCTTGCTTCTATAAACGAGACCCGAGTCGACGAACGAAGCCAGCGTGCGGAGAATCTCCGCTTCGTATGCGGGATTCTTGGTCTTGTATTCGCGACTCCAGTCGCCCAGCACTCCGAGCCTTTTGAATTGGCTGCGCTGGACGCCGATCCAGTGTTCGGAAAAAGCATCGCATCGATCGCGCAATTCCGCTGTAGGGAGCTCCTCGCCTTCTGCTTGGATTTCTTTGGAAACCTTGGTTTCGATGGGCAATCCATGGCAGTCCCATCCTGGCACGTAAGGCGTACGAAATCCACGAGTCGCCTTGTACCGCAGAACGATTTCCTTGAGCGTCTTGTTCAAGGCGTGTCCTAGGTGAAGATCGCCATTGGTGAACGGCGGCCCATCGTGGAGAATAAACGCGGGGCCATTGGCGTTCTTCGACTGAATTTTGCCGTAGAGATCGATCTTCGCCCAATGCTCGACGCGGGCGGGTTCTCGTTTACCGAGATTGGCCCGCATGGGGAAGGCGGTCTTTGGCAGCTTCAGCGTATCTTTGTAGTTCTCAGCCATGCCCTAGTTTGAAGAATGCGCGGATATTGCCCATCGCCCCAGCTCTGTCAAGAAAGGAGCGGAGGCATGTGATAAATAGGGCGAAACCTGTCGCTGGAGGCTCTGCGAACCCCGATATTTGGGCCTTCAAAGACAAGGATATCGAGGGACGAAGACCAGTCGTCGCTACGCGGCTGCGAATTTGATGCGATGGTAGAGCTCGCTCGTGTTTTCTGGAGAGATTCGGTCTGTAACGATCGAGGGATCGAAGTTGAGCTCCGTATCGAGACGAACCCCGTTTTCGATGCCAGGACGAACGAAATCGTTGATGAAATCCACACCGCCTCGCGACTTCAGCCAGTGGTAGTACAAATCGGTTTCTTCCGTCTCGATGACGATGTCGCTGTCCAGCCTCATGCTGCAGATGAGGGTAAGGTCGCGGAATGACGAAAACCACGTGGGAGGGTTAACCAGTTCGTCTCTAATAATGAGAATCATGGCGAGGCGGGTGTCTTTTACTCTAATCGGCGATTTCTGGCCGAAATGCGCGATTCCCGGACGAATTGGGGCCTCATTTAGGGCGTTTTTCTTAAATTTAGCGTTTGTTGGCGGGGGAGGCCCCTGCGGGGCGGAATTGAAGTTGCATTCTCTCTCGAGATTTGCCCAATGTTCGCGCCTTTCATGGTTTATCTCTCCATTTAACCATAAGTGCTAAAATGAAACGAACGCATCATTGTGGCCAACTGCGCGCGAGCGACGTTGGAAAAACAGTATCGCTGACCGGGTGGATCGACTCCATTCGCGATCACGGCGGCATTCTCTTTATCGACTTGAGAGACCGCGAAGGCCTGACTCAAATCAAGGCTAATCCGCACGGCGACGATAATGCGTTCAACGAGGCTGTAAAAAGCCTGAAGGACGAGTCGGTCATAGCAATCGAGGGCGTTGTAGAAGCGCGCGATGCGGAAAACGTTAATGATGGTTTGCCGACGGGTTCCGTAGAGGTCGATTGCTCGAAACTGGCCATTCACAACATCTCGGAAACGCCGCCCTTCCCGATCGATGATGAAAAGGGAGACAAGGTAAACGAGGATTTGCGTCTCAAGTACCGTTACTTGGATCTGCGTCGGGGCAAGATGCGCCGAACGCTGCGAATGCGTCACGAGACGACAAAGGCGATTCGCAATTTCATGGACGAAGAGGGCTTTATCGATGTCGAAACGCCTACTTTGTTCAAGAGCACTCCAGAAGGGGCTCGCGAGTACTTGGTGCCTAGCCGCATTCAGCCAGGGCACTTCTACGCTTTGCCTCAGTCGCCGCAGCAGTTTAAGCAGATGCTGATGGTAGCGGGAGTCGAGCGTTACTATCAAGTCGCCCGTTGCTACCGCGACGAGGATTTGCGGGCGGATCGCCAGATGGAGTTCACTCAGTTGGACATCGAGCTGTCTTTCGTCGATCGCGAAGGAATGTATGCTCTGATGGAGGGACTGATGAAGCGGATTTGGAAGGATACGCTGGGAGTCGACATACCGACTCCGTTCCGACGCATGCCTTTCGAAGAAGCCATGAATCGCTACGGAGTCGACAAGCCGGATACGCGATTCGGACTGGAGATCGAGGACTTCTCGGAAACCTTCGCTTCTTCTTCCTTCAAAGTCTTTTCGGCTACGGTGGACAAGGGCGGAGTCGTGAAGGCTTTCAAGGCGCCGACATTGGCGGACGTGACTCAGGGAGAGCTCAAGAATCTTGAAGAAGTGGCCAAGTCTCTGGGAGCGAAAGGCCTGGCATTCATAAAGGTCGAAGATGGCGAGTGGAAGTCTCCCATCGTGAAGTTCTTTTCCGAGGAAGAAAAGGCGGCTCTCAAAGAGAAGCTGTCTTTAGAAGAAGGGGATATCGTCTTTTTCGCCGCATCGGAATGGGAACAAGCCTGCGCGATACTCGGCCGGATTCGACTGGAATGCGCCGAGCTGCTAAAGAAGCGCGGCAAGTTGGAGATCCCTGCGGATCAGTTCAATTTCCTATGGGTCGTCGATTTCCCTCTGATGACTTATGAGGAAGAGCAAGGTCGCTACGTTGCCTCGCACCATCCGTTCACCTCTCCTGTCGAAGAAGACATCGCTTTGTTGGATAGCGATCCGAAGCGGGTGCGTGGACAGCACTACGATTTAGTTCTCAATGGAGTGGAACTTGGCGGAGGCAGCATCCGTATCCATCAAACCGAATTGCAGAAGAAGGTTTTCGAAGACGTCTTGCAGATTCCTTCGGACGTAGTGGAAAGCCGCTTTGGATACATGCTTGAGGCTTTCAAGTACGGAGCGCCCCCTCATGGGGGAATCGCCTTCGGCTTGGACCGATTGGTGATGATTCTCTGCGGAGCAAGCAGCATTCGCGAAGTGATTGCCTTCCCCAAAACGCAAAAGGGCCAGTGTTTGATGACCGAGAGTCCGAGCCGCGTGACGGACAAGCAGTTGAAGGAATTGCACGTCGAAACCCTCGATGTAGAGCTCGAGGTATAGACCGCGACTAGCTAGATTTCAGAATTTAGAGCCCTCTCGTTTGGAATGCCCGCAAAGGGATCCAGGCGAGGGGGCTTTTTGCGGGGTTTTCAGAGCGAATCGATTCCGCTGACTGACGAACTTTTGCGTGATCGCTCAAATTCGAGCGACGTATACCCTAATGGATTCGCGAACGGTTACAATTGAGCGCATCGGCGCCAGGTTGAGCGCTCAATTGTAATACTTTCCAGCCGAAAAGCGCGCATGATTACCGATTTTGGGACCTAGGGAAGGAGGTGGCACGCCAGTTGCTAAAGGAGGGCATTCACACGTACTGCCACAGTCGCAGCGTTTCATTCCTGATAAATCAATATCCTAACGAACGACATGAAAAAACTCCTTAGCAAACTAACTGGGCCTCTGCTCTTCGCTTTAGTGGCGATGGCCTTGTTCTCAGCAACGCCAGTGATGGCCGATGAAGAGGCGGGGCCGGTAGACGAATACCTGGAGCTCGTTGAAGCTTCCGGCGCCGAATATGCGCCTGCTTTCGATTTCTTCACGGTTTCCATGCTGTGGACCGTCATTGCGGCAGCCTTGGTATTCATCATGCACTTGGGCTTCGCGACTCTCGAAGCGGGCCTGACTCAAGCGAAGAACACAGTGAACATTCTCTTCAAGAACGTATGGATCATCTCCATCGGATTGATCACTTACGCTGTTCTTGGTTTCAACACTCACTATCCTGGGGCTTGGCAGATCGAGAACTGGGTCGGTATCGGGGGAATGATCGGCGATCTAAACGCTGATGGTGGCGATACTTGGGGCTATGGCGGATTGAGCCTGGCGATGACCGCCTATGGCGACTTCATCTTCCAAGCTATGTTCGCAGCGACAGCGGCGACCATCGTTTCGGGCGCAGTAGCGGAACGCGTTAAGCTCTCCTCTTTCATGATCTACTCCACGATTCTCGTGGCATTCGGATACACGATTGCCGGATCTTGGCACTGGGGCGGCGGCTGGCTCGCTAACTTGGGTGGCGGCGACGCAGCCTTCTACGACTTCGCTGGTTCGACGGTGGTACACGGTTTCGGCGGCGCGGCGGCTCTCGCAGCGGTAATGATTCTGGGCCCTCGTAAGGGCAAGTATCAGAAGGACGGCACGATCAAGCCAATCCTCGGCCACAGCATGCCACTCGCAGCAGTTGGCGTATTCCTCCTTTTCTTCGGATGGTTCGGATTCAATGGCGGCTCGGTTCTTTCTGCGAATCCTGGTCCTCTTGGTCTCGTATTCACGACTACGGCCTTGGCAGCAGCTGCGGGCGGGATCGCTTCGATTCTCGTCTCTTGGGCAGTTCTCAAGAAACCCGATCTCTCCATGGCGCTCAACGGCTTGCTCGCTGGTTTGGTTAGCATCACTGCAGGGGCTGACTCGGTATCGGTTCTCTCCTCCATCATCATGGGCGCGATCGGCGGCGCATTGGTTGTCTTCTCGATCATATTCTTCGATAAGATCAAAATCGACGATCCAGTCGGCGCTATCTCCGTTCACGGCGTAGTCGGTATCTGGGGAACGGTTGCAGTCGGCATCTTCGGCGGCGCGAACATAATGTCTCAGATCATCGGTGTCATCGGCGTCTATCTCTTCGCGTTCATCTTCTCCTTCGTGGTCTTCTCCATCATCAAGGCGATCATGGGAGTCCGTGTATCGGAAGAGGAAGAATTCGAAGGGCTCGACATCGCCGAGCATGGCCAGGAAGCTTACAGCTACGGCTCCAATACCTAATTGGAGCTCGTAGAGAAGCTAAGTAACACATTTACTTGCATTTACGTAAGCGTTTCACTTACATCAGCAATCAACCTCAAAGGAAATTTCCATGAAACTTGTCGTAGCAATCATCAAGCCGTTTAAGTTGGAAGAGGTCAAAGAGGCCCTTTCGGAAGTCGGCATCGAAGGAATGACGGTAACCGAAGTCAAAGGCTTCGGACGCCAGAAAGGCCACACGGAGATCTATCGTGGCAGCGAATACACGGTCGACTTCTTGCCGAAGGTAAAGATCGAAATCGCTGTGCAAGACGAAGCGGTATCACAAGCCGCTGAAGCGATTGTCAAAGCTGCCAAGACTGGCAAAATTGGCGATGGCAAGGTCTTCGTCCTGCCTCTTGAAGAAGCGATCCGTATCCGTACCGACGAGCGCGGCGAAACCGCTCTCTAAGGCCAAGGGTCAATTCAAAACAGCTTTTCAAAGCCGGTCCTCGAATGAGGGCCGGCTTTTTTACGTCGTCGGTGAAAGGAGCGAGGGATGTATTCACGTCCTGTCTACATCCGAAGCGAGATCCTCTAATTTGATATCGGATTCAAATCCAGCGAACGACGCTTGAGAAACGCATAGGTAAAGACGAGCGCGAAAGCTACCGCGAAATAGCCCGGGAAGTAGCCAAGCGCTTGTTGAAACAAAGATGCCTCGATGGTGTCCGCGTCCAAGCCTTCGGCGACTTGGGACTGCCTGAGCCGGTATACGAGGAGAGAATACAGGATGCCGATTCCTCCATAGGCTAGATTGTAGGATAGGCCTTTGAAGCTGAGAGCGGTGGCTCGCGATTCGGAGGAGGTAACTGTATTGAGGTAGCTGCTTACTAGGAAGCCGGTGAGCGAGATCGACGCGTAAACGAGGATCATAGGCAAGACGCCCCAGTAGGGAATGAACCATGACATTCCGTAGAGGCCGCAGAATGTAGCGATGCCAAGAATGCAGTAGTTGAAGGACTTGCGGCGGTTTTCGGAGAGCCAGCGGCCTAGCTTAGGCATGAACACGCCCATGAGGCCGAAACCGGCGCTGATAAGCCCGAAACTCGCCTCGGGTAGCGATATTTGGCGATAGTATTCGCTGTTCAGAGTCAGAATCATGCGAGCTATGTGATCGATCAGAAAACCTGCCAGAATAACGACGAGCGCAGCTGGCGTTTGCAGGATCCATTTTCCGGTGGCCAAAGTCTTGGCGAATGCCTGTCCCATGGTTTTGCGGGTTTCGGAGAATCGCAGCTTGTGACGGGCCGCTTTTTCCGATTCCGGCTCTTCCATTCCGATTGCGACAATAAAGGCCCCGATGCCTAGGCAAAGCGTGAGGAATAGCGGCAAGCGCATCGCGATTGGCTTCGAGATTTGCAAATCGAGGGAAAGGAAGCTGAGAAATTGGTTCAATCGCTCCGCGTCATAGAGGAAAGCTCCCAGTGACATTGCCACGATGAAGGCGATTGATTGGAAACGCATCTGAGTTTCGAGCACACGTCCCCAACTTTTCTCCATGCCCAGATCCTTAAGCGTGTCGTAGGCTAGGGCTTCGTCGGCCCCACTGGCGGAAGCCTCCGCTGCGCCGCTCAGGATGCGGTTAACCAAAAAGAGATAGAAGACGATAGGAAGCTGTCCGATTGGGGCGAATATCAGGAGCAGCATCTCCAGAATCATGATTACAGTAGACGCTATAACCAAGTTGCGTCGTCCGATCGTATCGGCAAGCGCTCCCGATGGGACTTCGAGCAGAACGATTGTCGCGGCCCAAGCCGCATTCAAGATCGCGAATTGCTCCAGAGAAAGGCCGAAATCCAGAAATAGGATCGTGAAGACCGGGTAATAGAAGCGGGCGTTGAAGAGGATTCGAAACGCGATAAAGCGTCGAATGTTAGGCAACTTCAGAGGGGTATCGGCGGGGGCTTGACTCACGCGGGCAGCCAATGGGAGTCCCGCCGACAGGGCAAAGCGAAAAGAAGCCTCTTTAGAAGATGATCGCCATTAGTTCGCGACCGATAGCCCACGCGGTATTCAGCACGTATATCCAGATGAAGATCGAGAAGATCATCATTGAAACGATACTGGGCGCATTGAACCTCATGGCTCGAAGGTAGCCTGTCGGACCATGTAAAGAAAGCGCTAATTAGCGAATTCTTTACGTCTAGGGGAAAAGACTAGACGATTCTGAGAGTTATAGTGGGGAAAGGAGCCTAAGGAGCTCGGCTTGGGGCAGCTCGAGATGGCGTTCGCAGAAGGAAACCATATCGTCAGCAAGGGGCGCCACGAAATCGCGAAGACCGTCGTCAAGTTCGAAGGTCATTCGATAGGCGTGGAGCGCGTGTCGATTGAGGGGCAGCTTCGAAGCCAGGGAATCCGTCCAACCATTTTCTATGAAATCGAGAAAGAGCGTTTCGTCGGGCCCGTAGAGCTTGTCGCCTATGACCGAGTGTCCGAGATGAGAAGCGTGAACGCGTATCTGGTGTTTGCGGCCGGTCAAGGGCTCGACCTGGGCGAGAGTGTAGCCGCCGCCGCTATGGATAGGAATGAAGCGCGTTTGCGCTTCCTGCCGTTTTCCGCTCTCTCGGACTGCGGATTTGCTGTATACGAGGCTATCGGTCGCCTTGCCTAGGGCGGCGTCTACGAGAATGCTTTCAGAGAGTTCTCCTTCTAGAATCGCGAGATACCGCTTGGATACTTTGCGCTGCTCCAGCGCCATTTGCAGATGGCGGGCGGCTAGGCGGTGCTTCGCGAACAGAATGATGCCGCTCGTCTCCCGATCCAATCGAGCGATTAAATGAGAGCGTTTGTGGCCTAATCCTTCGCGGCAAGCTCCGGCCAGCGAAGACCAAGGACCTTTTTTGGATGGGTGGCATACAACGAGGGCAGGTTTGTTGAACAAGACGACATCGTTGTCGTCCTGAAGCTTCCAGGCTTCCAGCTCTTCCGGCGTTATCTCCCATCCCCAATCGGTTATCGGCATGGCGGGACTTGGTGGCGAAGGGAGGATATCGAGGCAACTCTAATCAATGGAAGGGACGGAGAGCATCCGTCAGTTCGATGATTTGTCGATTCAAGCAAGCGCTGTTCGCCGTCGATAAAAAAGAGAGGTTTCAATCCTAGAAAGATTGCAAATTCCAGGACACGTCAGTAGTCTTCCATACTGTTCAATGTTTTCATTGCTTTCCCCCATAGCGCAGCATCTTCCAAAGATTGGGCTGCATTCGGATTCAAGAGAATCAGAAGGAGGGACTGGATCGACGGCAATCGCTCTCTGGGCGATTTACGTTTCGAAACGAACGTTTTACGCGCTTCACCGGAAACGCTTTGTCGGGCGCGACCTCAGGTCGAACTGCTCGCTAATCGCCAATCGGATTCCCTTATCGGAATACCCGTTCTAGGGCGAAGCGCGTTTCGCATGAAAACCACCAAAAACAAAGGATATATATGCATATGCAAACCAACAACCACGATCTGATCATTACCGGCATTCACATGGATCTGACGGAATCTCTCAAGCAGAGCGTCACGGAAAAAGTCGAGCGACTTTTTCGCCATGAGGACCGGATCATCAGAGTCAAGGTTGAGTTGGAATGCGACCATACTAAGAGTGGCGCAGAGCACGAGTTCATCGCGAAGGGGCACATTGAAATCAAGGGCCCCAGCATGAATGTTTCGGTACGCGACGAAGATTGTCACAAGGCAATTGATCTTCTTGTGGACAAGCTGGACCGAATGTTGCGCCGTCGGTCGCGACTGCGCCGCGTTCATCGCAAGGACACCCACGAAGTGGACATTCCGGCGAGCCTGCCCAAGGTGTAGAAAAGAGCATCCCGAGTGGGTTTCGGGCCCGCTCTCGCTAGCTCCGGAAAATGAATTTCAGCCGCTTGCTCGAAGGAGAAAGCGGCTTTTTCGTTTTTTCGAAAAAATGCCTTGTCATGGGCCTTTTTTGTTTCTTTTCTCCTGAACCTCCGATCGCCCTAGGCGGTCGAAAATGGTCTGCGGGGCTAGCTCAATTGGATAGAGCACCTGACTACGGATCAGGAGGTTAGGGGTTCGACTCCCTTGCCCCGTGCCATTTCGAGCTCTCAGCGATTCGCGGCGAATGCCGTTTCGAAACGCTGGGAGCTCGCTTGCGTTTGGAGTCCTCGCTCGAGGAGCTTTCGACTAGGAATTATAGAGCCCTGCTAGCGTTTCCAGCAGCATGAATTGGCGATAGTTCAGATTGTTGAACTGGATGCCATCGATGGCGATCGAATACCGCTGTCGCTTCGGCTCTTTCTTGAGAGGCTGGAAGTCGAACTCGTCTTTATAAGGGATCTTGGAAATCACATAGAGCATCGCCTTCAAACGGGTATCCAATTTATTGTTCGAATTGATAATCGCCCAGGGACTGCGAGCGGAGGAGGTTTTTCGAAACATCTGTTCCTTGTACTTGGTAAACACATCCCAATGTTCGCGGGCTACTTCATCGTTTTCCGAATACTTCCAGTATTTAAGCGGAT